>Ga0164243_10000079_pt1 | contig 250407 bp, 229 predicted proteins | sample OricompcompostOP_FD_108781 | JGI IMG/M metagenome (GOLD analysis project Ga0164243, IMG submission 108781) | Organic Plus compost microbial communities from Emeryville, California, USA - Original compost - Organic plus compost (OP) | ecosystem: Engineered > Solid waste > Mixed feedstock >... | reverse complement strand
TAGCTAATAGCTAATGGCTAAAAGCTAACCGCTTCTGAATCACATATCAATTTTGGTGTGTAAAAATAGCCCTTTTTGCCCTAACTGGTTAATGCTGTATTCCAGGCGTATGCAGGAATCGTAAAAAGAAACGATGTCTGTGCCGATCCCCCAGGTGTACAGCATGCGGTTGTTCAGAAAGCCGTTGCCCGGAAACCTGCTGTAGGTATAGCCTGCATCACCATATACCTTTAGCAGCACGCGCACATTCACCGTATTGTACTTCTGCGGCACCCAGGGCAGCTTCACATCAAAATCCGCCACCTGCCGGCGCAGGGTGGTTTTGAGTATAAAAAAGCTGGTGCCGTCCACTACATAGTATTCCAGCCCGCGCAGGTAGTCCTCCTGGTAGCCCATGGCCCGCTGGTTCAGGTAGGGCTGGTCTGCCGGGAACTTGGCCTGGCCTCTCAGGCCCAGAGCACCGTAGGTAAGGGGAAATAGCTGCCAGTAGCGGTTGGCCTTTACCCTTATCTTCCAGTGATCCATGTCGCTAAACGGCGCAATGCCCAGTTTTTCCAGCTCCCCTTCCAGGGCCATGCCTTTGAGCGGGTAGATCCAGCTGTCCGCTCTAATGTAGGAAACCCGGTACAGCAGGTCCAGGTACTGTATGCGGCGGCGGCCCTGGCCCAGGTAGTTGGGCGTATGCAGGGCCACGGAGTCGCTTACCTTTTCAAAGTTATATGTGAGGAATACCTGGTGGCGGGTGTGAATGGCACGGCGGTAGGCGTAGCTGAAGCCTATATTGTACACTTCGCGCAGGAAATTATCCCTCCGGTAAAACACCTGCTTGTTGCCGCTGGAGCTGCTGTTGATCTCACGGTTACGGCTATAGGCAAATGTAAGGCCAATGCCGTGGCGGAAGCTCCGGTCCACATAGGGCAGGCTGTAGGTAAAGGCCAGTTGCTGCGTGTAGCCTATCTGCACAATGCCGTTCAGGTAATCATTGCGGCCGGTAAGATTGCTGTGCGTGCCTTTTACGCCTATGTTCACACGATCCAGGCTCTTGCCCTGCTCTACCCACCACTGGTTAAAGTTACGGTCTGCCAGCTTGAAGATGGGAAACGCCAGCAGGGGCCAGCGTTCGTACACGTCAAACACCAGGTCGGCGGAGTGGCCCTCCCAGTTCCTGACATTTCCTATTACATTGAGAAAGAGGGTGGTATTCATCAGCTGCCGGCGGCCGGTTTCCAGGGCGGCAGCGAGGTCCTTTAGGCGGATGGTATCGCCGGGCAGGTAGCTGAGCTCGCGGAGCACATAGGAGCTGCGGGTCCTTTTATTGCCGGTGATGATCACATTGCGCACTACAATGTAGCTGGTGTCCGCCATTACTGCCAGTGCAGACGCTGTGCGCTCCTGCGCCCGGCAGGGCCACAGGCTGCAGAGCCATAGGATGGCTGACAGGTGACAGATTCTGAACATGCAGTGCGACAATAAGTGGCGCGCAAGGTACGAATTTATGAACTTATGCTAAAGGCGCCTGGTATGTTGCGTTATACATTTACAGGCTGATGTAGTTCATCAGGAGATCGTAGTTCTTTTTGAGGGTGTCTTCTTCTTCCTCGGCAGAGATGGCGTATCTCACCACGTAGTATTTAAACCGCTCGAAGGTGGCTATGAGGGACTGCAGCTCCTGGCGGTTGGTTTTCAGCAGCACTTCCAGGCGGCCGGTGTTGGGGTTGGTAATGGTATTAACGCTGAGCAGGATCACATCATTGGACTCTGCGATGCGGGCTATTTCGCTGAGGCTGTAATCGCGGGGCTCTATTTCCAGGGACAGGATACCGCCGGGCTCCTTTACGCCGTTGTACTGCGCCAGCACTTCCAGCAGGCTGTCGCGGGTGAGTATGCCCAGGTATTCATTGTCCTTGCTGATAACGGGCAGAACGGAAAGCTTCTGGTCATGGAACACCTTGAGGGCCTCGTAGAAATGCACGTTCTCGGGAATGGCCGGCCTGCCGCCGTTGTATTCCATATTCTCCAGAAGGGTATCGGGGTCTTCCAGGTCCAGGATATCATCTTCCTCTACCATGGCCAGGTACTTGTTCTCCAGCACCATGGGCAACTGGGTAAGGTGATACTCGTTCATGAGGCGCAAGGCCCTGGCTGCCGAATCCATGGGATGCAGCACAGGTACTGTTGATATGAGGTCTCTCGCCAACATGACTCCAGATTGATGATCACTTATAATATAACAAAGAATATTCCAACATTTTTCCCCAATATACCTCACCGTTATGGACGGTGTCTATACAAAGATACGTTTAATCACAGCGTAGAGATTGCAGGCAGTGTAATTTAATTACGAATGGACGATTACAGATTACGAATGGTGATAACCGGTGCTGGGCAGGCAACCGGCCAGTTCAGCTCACCTGTTTTTTCAGCTTCTCCAGGAAGCCGTGCAGTATGACGTTGAACTCTCCGGGCACTTCCATCATGGGCGCATGGCCACACTTATCAATGAAATGCAGCTCCGAGTTAGGTATCAGGTTATGGAACTCTTCTCCTACCATTGGCGGGGTGATCGTATCATTCTGCCCCCAGACCAGCAGCGTGGGTATCTTTATGTCCCGCAGCTCTTCTCCCAGGTTGTGTCGGATGGCGGATTTAGCCAATGCAATGATCTTGATGACCTTTAACCGGTTATTAACAATCTCGAACACTTCATCTACCAGCTCCTTATTGGCAATGGCGGGGTCATAGAAGGTGAGCTCGGTCTTTTTACGGATATACTCGTAATCGCCCCGCTTGGGGTATGTTTCACCCATCCCGTTCTCAAACAGGCCGGAGCTGCCGGTGAGCGTAAGCGAGCTTACGGGCGCCTGAGGGTGCTTTAACAGGTACACCAGGGCTACATGTCCTCCCAGGGAGTTGCCCAGCAAATGCACGTTCTGGTATCCACGGGCTTCTATGAACTTGTGTACATATTTTGCCAGTCCGCTGACAGTGGTTTCCAGGATATTCAGATCAAACAAAGGCAACATAGGGATCACCACCTTGTTGTACTGCCGGAAATGCTCCAGCAGGTCCCTGAAATTACTTAATGCACCGAACAGTCCATGCAACAGCACCAGCGGCTCCCCCTCTCCTTCCTCAATATACTTAAACTTCCCCTGTGTTTTGATTTCGTAATCCATTGCCAAAGCTTGAAGTCAATTTTGCGCTAAAATAATTCTTTTTATTAATTCAAATAATCTTTGAAGCGAGTTAGATAGCTTGTAATTCTTTAGCTGCATTATCAAAAAAAGCCTGCAATCCGGCAAATATATCTTTAAAGACGGGCACTATTTTGCCCATGCCATCTATTACGGCAGGGCCCAGCGGAGCAATAAGCGGGTATACTACAGACTGCAGCTTCGTTTCCGGGCTCAACCAATACAGCTGGTTAGCTATCCACAGCAGGATACTGTAATTTAAAGTAAAGATAACACTATACAATAAAATACCTCCCAGCCGGTTCAGCCAACCCAGGAGAGCCAGCTCCACCAGCTTCTGCAACGCACTGGCGCCCAGGCGCACCAGCAGGATCACACCAAGGAACAGCACGATAAAACAGATGACCGGGAGCCAGCGCCAGTGGACCTCCCAGTGCTGCTGGGCATAGAGGGCCGCTACGGAAGTGAGCTTCAGGGCGGCTGCCAGGCCCAGCAGTACGGCAATAAATGAGAATACGGCCACTATCAGGCCCCGCATATATCCTTTATATATAGCTATGACCAGTATAATGGCAAAAAGGATGTCAATAACCATGAAAGACAAGCAGTTAGCAGTTGGCTTTTAGCAGTCAGCCAATGGCAGATGGTTACTTACTCAGCAATTCTTTTACTATGGCGGAAATAGCTTTGCCATCGGCTTTTCCGGCCAGCTGTTTGGTGGCGGTGCCCATTACCTTGCCCATCTCTGCCGGAGAGGTAGCCCCGGTTTCCGCTATAATGCGGGCAACGGCTTCGCGTAATTCCTTTTCATCCAGCTGTTTGGGCAGGAAACGCTCTATTACTTCCAGCTCTTCTTCTTCCTTTTTGGCAAGATCTTCCCGGTTCTGCTGCCGGAAGATCTCCAGGGAGTCTTTTCTTTGCTTGGCAAGCTTCTGCAGCATTTTTGACTCTTCCGCTTCCGTTAGCTCGCCGCTGCCGCCTTCTGCCGTTTTAGCCAGCAGGATAGCGGCCTTGATGGCGCGGAGGGCACGCAGCTCCGCCTCGCTTTTAGCCAGCATGGCTGCCTTGATGGCGGCATTGATGTTCTGTTCTAATGACATACGGTTTATTTTGGGTCTGTTGGATTATTGTTGCGTTTTCAGCTTTTCGTTCACCTTCCGGAAAAAGTCCTTTGCAAAGGTGCGAAGCTCTTCGGACTGGTCTTTATAAGGCGTGGCCCGCTGCCAGGTATCGGCCATGGTCATCATGGTCTGGTAGAAAAAGTCGGCCATTTCATCCAGCATCATGTCCTTGGTCCACAGGTCAATACGCAGGGCGGTGGACTCTGTTCTATCCCAGAAGGCCACCATCATGGCCTTGGCTTTGTTCATTTTTTCGGCGGTGGTATCAGACGCGTTCCACTCTATTGTTTCCGGCACTTTGTTATCATCCAGCTCCACCTGGATCTGGATCGTAGATGTTTTACCCATAACTTTTTATTTCAAGAGGCAAAAGTAATGCTTAATGTGCAGATGTGCAGATATGCGGATATGCAGGTGATGATGTCCTGCAGAAGCCGTTTGCACATCTACCTGTCTGCACATATGCGCATCAGCTGGTCTGCGCACACATTCCACCCTGCGGTGCGGGGCAGGGCAGCCATTTGCTGCAGGAGGCGGGCACGGAGCTGTTCATCCTTATAAAGCAGGCAGAGCTTGTCGGCCAGGTCCTCGAGGCGCTGGGGATCGGTGTACAGGAGGGCGTCTTTACCGGCTTCGCGGGCAGCCGGCCCGTCCAGCGCAATGACCGGCACTTCGCATTGCAGGGCGGCATATACCGGCAGGGCCGCACCGGCAAGGCGGGTAGTGTATACCAGGGCATAGGCGGCGGCGGTGAGCTGTGCCAGGGCAGCCTGGTCCGGCTGTTGCAGCCACAGCACGTCCTGCCGGAAGCGGTAGGTACGCAGGCTGTCGGCTATTTCCCGGCCCGCAGGCGTTGGGCTGCCGGCCAGTACCAGCTTCATATTGGAATGCAGACGGCGTTTCAGTACAGAGAATGCTTTCAGTAGCGGCGTAATGTTGTTGCGTGGGTGCAATGCCCCTGTTACGATAAAGTATTCCACACCACCGGTATACTGCTGCTTTACCGCTTCCCGCTCGTCCCAGGAAAGGGGGCGGTAGCCTTCATGCACCCCGGCAGGCAATACCCCGAGCTTGCCGGCAGCAGCGGGGGTATACTCCAGTAAAGCCGGCCTGAGCGCCTCCGACAGTATGACCACTTTTTGCGCTTTGTCAATATACTGTGCCGTTTGCCGCTGCAGGTAGCGCCGCCATTTTTCAGGCACGCCGGCCACGCCCTGTAAAAAAGAAAGATCATTTATAAAGAGCACGGCGGGTATGCGGCTGCGCAGCGGCAGCAGGCCATCCCAGGCCAGGAAAATATCCGGCCGGTGGCGTTGCAGCGCGCGGCGCAGCTGCCATTGCCACCACCAGCGGCGGCGCCACAGCGCCTGCCCTTTCAGGGGCACCACTACGGGTGTGACATTGGCCGGCAGGGACAACTGCGGCGGTACAGGCCGGTCAAAAAACAGGATAAAGGAATGTTCGGGATGGCGCGCACACATGCGCAGCACTATTTCCGCATGGGCATTGTTACTATCTGCAGGCGTGTCTTCCGAGATGGACACAGCGCTTACTCCGATGGTCATGGAGCAAAAATAAAACTAATGTCGAAATGTGGGGACGGGAAGATGTGCGGATATGCACATCTACACATTTGCATATTAATTTATTCATCAGATTTATTCGTGATCCAGAATTCTTTGATCAACTTATTGTTAGGATTGCTGACAGAAGAGATGGTCACGATCACTTTCACGGTCCGGATCGGTTCCAGGTCTGTAAGGGTGAAGGTGGTGGTGGCAACCTTTACCGGCGAAGGCACGGTATCCTGTGGTACCGGCACCCCACCCGGGTCGGTAGTGGCCGTTACGGTAATGGTAACGCCGCTTTCCGGCAGCGGTGAAGTAATATTGATAGTAAAAGGATAGGTGGCGCCCGGAGAGGCGGTATAGCTACCTTCGGCTACCCCGTCCAGCGTGGCTTTGATCAGCTCCTCCTGGGGAGCAGGGTCTTCGCCGGGGCCTTTCTTTTTCTTGCAGGCAGTAACTGTAAGCAGCAGGAGCGCACAGCAGGCTAAAAGATATGATCTGATAGGCATAGTCTTCTATTAAGAATTGAGGATTTGCATAAAATTATAATATTTTATAATACCAAACAAGACATACTTAATGTGCGGATGTGCTGATCTGCGGATGTGCAGATAATTGATGCGGGGATGATGATCAATTGTATAATTTGTGCTGCTAACCGGCTCCATTTTTCATCTGCACATCAACTCCTTACATCAAGTGCATCGCGCAGGCCATTGCCCAGCAGGTTAAAGGCCAGCACCATCAGCATAATGGCCACACCGGGGGCCAGGGCCAGCAAGGGGTTATGGGTGATGATGAAATTGTAGTTCTCCTTGATCATCAGGCCCCAGGACGGCTGTGGGGGCTGCACCCCTACCCCCAGGAAGCTCAGCCCGGCCTCTATTACAATAGCCGTGGCAAAATTGCCGGCCGCCACCACCATTACCGGGCCCATGATGTTGGGCAGGATATGCCTGGCAATAATACGCATATGGCCGTACCCCAGGGCCCTGGCCGCCTCCACGAACTGCAGCTCACGCAGGGCCATTACCTGGCCACGTATAATACGGGCCACCTGTACCCACATGGTAAGCCCCACTGCTATGAACACCTGCCAGAAGCCTTTGCCCAGCGCCAGTGTAATGGCAAATACCAGCAGTAGTGTGGGCACCGACCAGATAACGTTAATCAGCCACATCACCACGTCGTCTGTACGGCCGCGGAAATAGCCTGCCAAAGCGCCCAGCAGCACGCCAATGCTGAGGGAAATGATCACCGCTATGCAGCCTACGCTGAGGCTTACCCGGGTGCCCACCAGCAGGCGGCTCAATATATCCCGGCCAAAGCGGTCCGTACCCAGCCAAAAGGTCTTGCTGATGATACGTTCCTTCTCAATACGCTGCCGGACCACCTGCGCCGGCTCCTGCAAAGGCTGCTCCCGGCCATACCATACTTTAGCCAGGCTGTACTGCTCGGCAATGACCGTTTCTTCATCCACGTACTTTTGTACCGCTATCCCGTTGCCGGCAAAGCGCCATGTACGTACAGGCACATAAGTGAGCGGCGCTTCCCGGCCAAACAGCAGCCGTTCAAAAAAGCCGGCTTCCGGCACGGAATGCTCCTTACGCAAGGCCAGCATGGTGATGCGGAAACCCGGCCGCTGTCCGCTTATTTCCAGCGTCATGCGGTTGGCATAAGGCGTGCTGTCCGGCGCTATAAAATAAGCCGTTATGCTTACCAGCACGGCCAGCGAGATCAGGCAAAGCCCCGCCACGGCGCCTTTGTTGCGCTGCAGCCGCTTCCATGCCTGGCGGCTGAAAGAAGACCGTATGTCAGCTGAAGAATGAATGGTGAAAAATTGAGATGCTTAAGTTCTGAAAAATTTCTATCATTGCTGCGCAGTAAGTTACAAACTCTGCTGCGTATTGTCGAGGACATTCTATCACCCTATGGACAAACATCAACAGCCGGCAAAGTTCTTTATCAGCCTGGGAGAAAAAATCTCGTTGCTTCCTGTACGTTACCTTTTCCTGTTCTTCCTGCTGATGGCAGTGGGCATATCCTGCCACGCCTGGTTCAGCTCGCAGGACATGGAGCAATGGACCCGCTACAACAACTTCGTGATCTTCAAGCAGTCGTTCTTCCACCTGCTGCATTACCAGGACCTTTATACGCATTACCCGGCGGAGCATTATGACGTGTACAAGTACAGCCCTTCCTTTGCTTTATGGATGGGCTTTGTTGCCTGGCTGCCGGACCTGCCGGGCCTGATCCTGTTCAACCTGCTGAACATGGCCGTGCTGCTGGTAGCGCTGCGCAAGCTGCCGGTAGCCAGGGAGCGCTTTAACCTGCTGCTGCTCTTTATCCTTATAGAGACCATGATATCCCTCACCAGCTCGCAAACCAACGTGCTGATAGCCGGCCTGCTGATACTGGCCTGGCACCTGCTGGAAAACGACCGGCCCTGGTGGGCGGCGTTGCTGATCGTTATTACGGTGTATATCAAGCTGTTCGGCATGGTGGCCTTTGCCCTGTTCCTGCTGTATCCTTCCCGCTGGAAAGCGGCCCTGGCCACGCTGTGCTGGCTGATCGTGCTGGGACTGATGCCGCTGCTGGTGGTGTCCCCGGCGCAGCTGCAGTTCCTGTATAAAAGCTGGGGAGGCCTGCTAACGGCAGACCACAGCGCCTCCTACGGGGTATCGCTGTACGGGTGGTGGCATACCTGGTTTGGATTCAACATGAACAAACAGGTGTTCGTACTGCTTGGCGCCGGGCTGTTCTGCCTGCCGCTGCTGCGCTTCCGCGCCTGGCAGCAGCCGCTGTTCCGGCTGCTGATGCTGGCTTCCGTACTGATCTGGGTAGTGATCTTCAATCACAAGGGCGAATCGCCTACGTATATCATTGCCATGATGGGCATCGCTATCTGGTATTTTACCCAGCCGCCGGGCGGTTTTCACCTGGTGCTGCTGCTGCTGGCGCTGGTGTTCACCTCCTTCTCCTCCACAGACCTTATTTTCCCATATAAGCTGGCAAGAACGTATGTGGAGCCTTATGCAGTAAAAGCTGTGTTTTGCAGTGTGATCTGGTTTGTGTTGATTGCGGAGCAATTGCGGGTAAAGCAGGACAGTTATCCTACTAAAGGGGGATGAAACAGACTGTCACAGTAGTTGCAAGGCAGTTACACAGCAGTTGCAAGGCAGTAACAAGGCTAAAACGCAGGGAGCACTAGCTTACCGTCCTTCCCTTCCATTCGTAGGTACCGAACTTGCCCAGCCAGCCTGCTATTACAATGTAGGGAATGTGGAACAGCTGGCCAGGGATAACCCAGGGCAGAAAGGCGGTTTTCCCGAAGAAGCGGGCCACCGGCACCATGAAATACAGCTCCACGGTTATTTTGAACAACAAGAACATCAGCAGCCAGTACCACCACAGCGGGTAAAATACAGCCGCTATCCCCATCAGCAGCAGCGCCGCATTCCACAGGTATACCAGCGCCAGCATCCAGGTAAGGCGCTTGTCGTCGTACTTGTCCGCCTTGGACGACCAGCGGATACGCTGATGCATAAACGCCTTTAACGTATCCACCGGCAGGGTGCGCACAATGGCCGCTTTATGCCTGAGATAACCGATACCGTCGGGGTACCTGCGGTATACCTTGTACATCAGCAGCATGTCGTCACCGGAAGCGATATTGTCAATGCCGCTAAAGCCGCCCACCTCGTAGAACGCTGCTTTCTCATAGGCCAGGTTGGCGCCATTGCACATGGTGCCGATCTTCAGCCGGGTAACTGCGCCGGTAATACCCTGCATGTTCATGAAATCGAGGGACTGCAGTATCTTGAAAAAGTTCTGCTCCTGGTAAAAGCTTACCGGGGCGGCTATGAACTTATGCCCGTGGGCTTCGTAGTACTGTACCAGCGTTTCCAGCCACTGCGGGCCCATGGTGCAGTCTGCATCCGTAGTTACGATCAGGGAGCCGGCAGCCTGGCCCACGGCTATTTCAATGGCTTTTTTCTTGAAGGAGTTCAAACGCTGCTCCCGGTCCAGGTGATCGGACAGGCGCAGCAGCCGCACATTGGCTGCGGGGAAATCGCAGACCACCTGCGCGGTATTGTCTGTAGAGAAATCGTCGATCACCATAACCTCCAGCAGCTCCGCAGGATAGGTTTGCCGCTGCAGGGCCTCCAGCAACAGCGGCAGGTGCTGCGCTTCGTTACGCGCAGGCACAATAACGGTAACGTGGGTACGCCCGCTTACAGGCGCAGCCGGTGAAAATACAGGCAGCCGTTTCCAGCCGAGGCCATACCACAGCAGCAGCAGGCCGTAACCGGCGCCCAGCGATCCTATTACAACAAGCAGGATGTTCATAGCAATGTCCCTTGCAACGGGGCTCAAAAGTATATCATATTTTTAACATGATCTCTCTGCCCAATTCTTCGGACATCAGCTGATGCCCTTTATTAAGCACCAGTATCTCTCCTTTAATGGAGCCGTCGGCCAGGCGCCGGCCCATCACGGGCGGCATGATGCGGTCATATTTGCCGTATATGAGCAGGGCGGGGATATTGTATTGCGCCAGCAGGCGCTTGCATTGCCGCAGGTCCGGCAGCATTTTGCGCATGCACATCCATACGTTGTACACCAGTATGCGTTTATCCAGCTTGTCCATGCTGAAAAAAGCGAACTTGTAAATGCTTTCGTTCAACCATCCCAGTTTGCGCACGGTCAGCAGCAGCTTGAAAAACAGCTGCGGATGCCAGGTAAAGTATTTGAAAAGGCGGCGGCCCAATGCGGTACGGGTCACAAACATATGCCAGGGGTTGTTCCTGATGCCATCGGGCGCCAGCAATACCAGGTGCTGCAACTGCGGCGCCATGGCAGTAACCAGGCACAGGGCCAGGCGCCCGCCCATGCTGTAGCCCAGCAGGGAGAACTGCTGCTGCGCCTGCCGCTGCAGCACCATGGCAACCAGCGCCTGCAGGTCATTGCCGGTGAATGGCCGGCCCTCGTTCCATTCCGTTTGCCCGTGGAAAGGCAGGTCCAGCCCCACGATCGTAAAGCGGCGCCCCATATGCTTTACCAGGGGCAGGAAGTGCAGCGCACTTTCCCCAAAGCCGTGCAGGCATACCAGCAGCTGCGGGCCGCTGCCTTCGCAGGTACCATGAAAACGGCTATTGGCATATGGGAGGAAAAACGAGGGCATAATTTTACCAGGAACAATTTTAATCAACTTTTGCCAATTGCACCAAACTAAGTAAATTGGGTGAAAGGTGAATAGTGGATAGTGAAAGATTGCATTATGCTTCCTATCCCGCCCATTCACTATTCATTTTTCACCATTCACTATTAAAATTGTTATGCAACATGGACGCAACAGTTGATAAAAAGGCCGCCCTGAAAGGGGCCGAGTTCCTTGTTAAGGAAAGTACCCCGGATGATGTGTTTGCCCCGGAAGATTTCACGGAAGAGCAACGCATGATCAAGGAAATGGCAACGCAGTTTATAGAGAAAGAGGTGACGCCGCTACTGGACCGGCTGGACAAGCTGGAGGAAGGACTGATGCCTTCCCTGCTGGACAAGGCCGGCGAGCAGGGCCTGCTGGGCGCCTCCTTCCCCGAAGCATACGGCGGGCTGGGAAAGGACTTTGTAACCGCTACCGTGATCAACGAAGCGCTGGGCTCCGGCCACTCCTTTTCCGTGGCCATGGCAGCACATACCGGTATCGGCTCCCTGCCCATCCTGTACTTTGGTACGGAAGAGCAGAAACAGAAATATGTCCCCAAGCTGGCCACCGGCGAAATGAAAGGTGCCTATGCCCTTACAGAACCCAATTCCGGCTCTGATGCGCTGAGTGCCAAAACCACCGCGAAGCTGACAGACGACGGGCAGCATTATATCCTCAACGGGCAGAAGATATGGATCACCAATTCCGGCTTTGCAGATGTGTTTACCGTATTTGCCAAAGTGGACGGCGACAAGTTCACTGCCTTTATTGTAGACAAAGATACGCCTGGCTTTACCCTGGGCGCGGAAGAGCATAAAATGGGCATCAAGGGCTCCAGCACCCGGCAGATCTATTTCCAGGACGCCAGGGTACCGGCCGGCAACGTGCTGGGCACTATCGGCAAAGGGCACCTGATCGCCTTCAATATCCTGAACATTGGCCGCCTGAAGCTGTGCGCCGCAGCGCTGGGCGCCTGCAAAAGGTCCATTACCAACACCGTGCAGTATGCCAATACCCGCGAGCAGTTCAAACAGCCCATTGCCAACTTCGGCGCTATCAAGCACAAGCTGGCGGAAATGGTGATCCGCACCTGGATGTGCGAATCCTCCCTGTACCGCACTGCCCAGCTGATAGAACAGCAGGAGCAGGAGCTGCTGGCGGCCGGCAAGCCCTTTAATGAAGCAGTGCTGGGCGCAGCGGAAGAATATGCCGTGGAATGCGCTATCCTGAAGGTAAACGGCTCAGAAGTGCTGGATTACGTGGTGGACGAAGGCGTACAGATACATGGCGGCAACGGCTTCAGCGATGAATACGTGATCTCCAAATCCTACCGCGACGCCAGGATCAACCGCATATTTGAAGGCACCAACGAAATAAACCGCCTGCTTACGCTGGACATGACGCTGAAACGCGCCATGAAAGGCAAGCTGGACCTGATGACGCCTGCCATGAACGTGATGAAGGAACTGATGAGCATACCGGAATTTGGCAGCGACGATGAAACGCCTTTCAGCACAGAAAAGAAGCTGCTGGCCAATTTGAAAAAAGCCATTCTGCTGGTAGCCGGCGCCGCCGTGCAAAAGCTGGGCACCAAACTGGAACAGGAACAGGAAGTGCTGATGAACATTGCCGATATGGCCATTGAAACCTTCACTGCCGAAAGCGGGCTGCTGCGCCTGCTGAAGATCGTGGACAGGGAAGGCGAAAGCGCCGCCTCCCTGCAGGCCGACATGGTGCGCACCTACCTTGCCGACGCCGCAGACCGTATCCACAAATACGGCAAGGACGCCATCAACGGCTTTGCAGCGGGCGACGAACAACGCATGATGCTGCTGGGCCTGAAACGCTATACCAAAACAGCGCCCTATAATACCAAAGAAGCCCGGAGAAGGATAGCGGACAAGATGATCGGGGAGAACCGGTACGTGTGGTAATGTGCGGATGTGCAGATGTATGAAAGCAGATGTTCCACATCTATTTACTACGATATGCTATAGCATATTGATGCATTAGTATATATTTGAAGATGTATTGAAGTGCGGAGCTGCATTTTTTATTTGCACATCTGCATATTTGCACATCTGCACATCAAGAAGACGGGATCATGATGAAATTAATGCAACGCCGCCTGTTGGGAGTGATAGCTTTATTATGCATACAGCAGCAGATCATAGCACAGGCTTTTATACACCTGCAACAACCCACCCGGGAACAGAACAATGTAAACAGCGCCAGGCAATTCCTGGCGGGGCGCACCTGCAAAAGCTGTACACTGCGCATTAATAATGACAGCATTTACGTATACCCTACCGGCACCTTTGCCGTAAAGCGGGAGCTGGGCACCGGCCGCACCGCTTTTACGCTTACTGCTACGGATACGCTTACCCGCAGCAGCGCTACCCGGCAGGTGGTATACTACTACCATCCGCTGCCACCGGCCAAAGCCACGCCTGTTTTTAAGATCGATCATTTCAGCATCAGCCCCGGGGGGCACCTGCAGGTGACCGAAGGCGATACCCTCCGCATCAAAATGAAAGCTTTTCCCGGCTGCAAAGCCACCTGGATCAATAATATGCCGCTGCGGGAGCTGCCGCCGGCCCAGTGCGGGGGAGTGCCCGGGTGCTATGAGGGCCTGTACGTTGTCAAAGCTTCGGACAGCCTGCTGAACGGCCGCATTACCATAAGGCTGAAAGACAGCCAGGGCCATGCCACCTCCCGGCAAAGCCCCCACACCTACCGCTTCCTGCCCAACAATGGCCTGTTTACCGGCCGCACCATCGATAACATGACCTACCTGACAGCTGCTGCCCGCGGCGACCGGCTGGGACCGGAAAAGACCGGCTACCTGGACAAAGGCGTACTGCTGCACATCAGCGGGCGGGAGGACAATTACTACAAGGTAAGACTGTCTGCCCGGCACAGCGCCTATATACCGGAAGCGCTGGTAGACACAGCCACCCTGGCAGAACCATCGCCGGTCAGCATCATTACCCAGGCCAGGGTGTGGGCGGATGATCAGTATGATTACGTGTCCGTACCGCTGGCAGACAAGCTGCCCTACCTTTCCACCCAGGAAGTGCGGCCGGGCCGGATCATTGTGGACGTATACGGGGCCTATGCGGAAGAAGGGCTGAGCGCTCAGCTGGGCAGCACCCGCGAAATACAGCGCGTAGCCTGGCAGCAGGTGGAGCCGGAAGTGTTCCGCATAGTGATAGACCTGCAGCATGCCTTTCCCTGGGGATACCAGCTATATTATGAAGGCAATACACTGACCGTAAAGATAAAGCCCACCCCGGCCAGCTTGCGCCTGCGCGACCTCACCATAGGGCTGGATGCCGGACACGGGGGCCGCAATGTAGGCGCCAGGGGGCTTACCGGCACCTATGAAAAGGAAATGACCCTCACCATTTCCCAATTGCTGAAGGCTGCGCTGGAAAAAGAGGGCGCTACCGTGCTCACCACCCGCACCCGGGAGCAGTATGTAGCCAATGAGGACCGCCTGGTGTACTTCCGCCGCACCCAACCCGACCTGCTGCTGAGCATACACCTCAATGCTTCCGCCAACCCGGTGGATATCAGCGGCACCGCCACCTACTACAAACATCCCTTCTGCGAGCCGCTGGCCCGCGCCATCTATAACCGGATGCTGGAAACCGGGCTGAGCAGCTTTGGATGCAACGGGGGCTTTAACTTCATCCTGAACAACCCTACAGCGTTCCCGGACGTACTGATCGAGACCCTCTTCCTCAGTCACCCGGCAGATGAGGCCAGGGTGCTGGACCCGGACTTCCGGGAGCTGATGGTGCAAAAGATCATACAGGGGCTGAAGGATTTCCTGGAGGAGGCGGGGAAGTGAATGGTGAATAGTGAATGGCCGGGCAGTGATGCATAACGCCATCCTTCACTTTTCACCATTCACCTTTCACTATAATCCCCGGTTATCGTCAATAACCTTTTATTATGCGGGGAGGCGCGGCAATAGTCCACCAGTACAGTAGATTATTAATATATTTGCAAATCCTTTCATAGCTTTGGCCGTGAAAGCCGCATAAAAAAAACATATATGTCAGACGAGATTAAAGCATTTAATGATTACCGGGCGAAGATGAATGAGGTGATTCTGGGAAAGCAGAACAAGGTGATCAACCGGCTTTTTAACCTGGATACCAATACTTATGCGGAAGGTGCGCTGAGCACAAAGGTGAAGGAAATGCTGGGCCTGGTAGCCTCCATGGTGCTGCGCTGTGATGACTGCATCAGGTACCACCTGGGCAAATGCCATGAGCAGGGCGTGACCACCGAGGAAATATATGAGATATTCGCTGTGGCCAATATTGTGGGAGGCACCATTGTGATACCCCATACCCGGCGCGCGGCAGAATACTGGGAACAGCTGATTATTAGCTAACTTTGCATACTATTTAATATAAAAAGATGTCAACAACCACTACAGCTCCGCAGGCGTTAACGGCCAAAGATTTTGCAACGGACCAGGAAGTACGCTGGTGCCCTGGCTGCGGGGATTATTCCATATTAAAGCAGGTACAGACCATTATGCCGGGGCTGGGTATTCCCCGTGAAAATATCGTGATCATCTCCGGGATCGGGTGCTCTTCCCGCTTCCCGTACTATATGAACACTTATGGGATGCACTCTATTCACGGGCGCGCTACCGCTATTGCCTCCGGCCTCAAGGCTACCCGCCCGGAACTCAGCATATGGGTGGTGACCGGCGACGGCGACGGCCTGTCCATTGGCGGCAACCACACCATCCACCTGCTGCGCCGCAACTTTGATGTGAACGTAATGCTGTTCAACAACCAGATATACGGGCTTACCAAAGGCCAGTACTCCCCTACTTCCGAGGAGAACAAGGTGACCAAGTCCACTCCCTTTGGCAGCATAGACCATCCCTTTAACCCACTGGCCCTGGCCCTGGGTGCGGATGCTACTTTCATTGCCCGCAGCATGGACCGCGATCCCAAGCACCTGCAGGAAATGCTGAAGCGCAGCCATGCGCACAAAGGCGCTTCTTTCCTGGAAATATACCAGAACTGCAACATCTTTAACGACGGGGCCTTTGAAGTATTCACCGAAAAAAGCTCCAAGGCGGAAGAAACCATTTTCCTGGAACAGGGGCAGCCGCTGGTGTTTGGTGCGCAAAAGCACAAAGGCCTGCGCCTGGATGGCCTGAAACCCGTAGTGGTAGAGCTGGGCAGCGAATACAGCGCCAGCGACCTGTGGATACATGACGAAAACGACTTCTATAAAGCGCAGCTGCTGACGCGCATGTTCGACGATCCGCGTATAGAAGGCCACCTGCCCCGCCCCTTCGGCGTGTTTTACCAGGCCAGCCGTCCTACCTATGAGGATAGCATGGCCCTGCAGATAGAGCAGGCCATCGCCCAACGCGGCGCCGGCGACCTGGACAAGCTGCTGGCCGGCCGGGAAACGTGGACGATTAGATAATGTGCAGATATGCAAATGTGCGGATGTGCAGATGGATTTAGCGAATATTGCTGTATTTCATCTGCACATCAGATCAATGTCCCAGGCCGCCGGCATCAAACAGCACCTTGTACAGCAGCACAACGCCAAACAGCACCATGCTGACCCCTGCAATGCGGTTGAGCCACACCACGTTGTTCAGCGTGAGCTTGTGCCGGATCTTGTCGCTTACAAACACCTTTAAAATATCCATGGAAAGTACAAAGGAGAGGCAGATAATATACATCACCAGGCGGTGGCTTACGGTGGTGGCGCTGTTTGCTACGCATACGCCCAGCCAGAATATCATGACGCCGGGGTTCAGGGTGTTCATCAGGAAACCGGCCAGCCATATTTTCAGGTAATCGTGCGTGCGGAACATTTCCGGTTTCTCTTCCCCGGTGCTGATCCTGATCTTCTTGAGGAACAGCCCGTACAATCCCATGCCTACCAGCATTATACCTCCCACTATGCCTATGCTCCTCTTATAATCTTCCAGCCCCACGATAAAGGAAGTAGCCAGGTTGCCAACCAGCACAAACATGATATCACTAAGAGACACGCCCAGCACAAAGCTGATGCCGGCCTTAAAGCCATTATTCACACTGTATTTAATGATGGCGAATATTACCGGCCCCACCGACACTGATAGAAATACTCCCAGCCCTAAACCTGCTACGATTGCTGCTATCATGAAATAAAAAAAGGGTAACTAAAGCGCTAAAGTTACCCATCCTTTTTCAATATAGAAAATTGTTTTATGCGTAAGATGCAGTATCTATCCGCGCACCGCCTTCGTTTCCAGGAATTGCTCCCAATCCTTCAATTTATCGCCTTTCAGCACACGGGGAAACTTGTTCATAGCGCCTTCCTTGCCCTTGCAACGCAGGTAGTCAATAAACACTTCGTTGGGCAGCACTTCCACGAACACCTCCTTTAAAGCAGAGGTCCTTTCCACCGCATAGTCGTCGTTCACTTCGCAGAGGGTCTGGTCAATGATCTCACGTACTTTGGCAGCATCCACAGACATATCGTTGGTACCTACGTACCAGCGGTGGGCAAACAGGTTCTCGTAAGGGAACCCGGCAATGGTAAATTCCTTTACTGTAATACCCAGCTTTTTCTGCACCGTATCAATGGCCTTGTTCATGTTGTCTATGCTCATATGCTCCCCGCACAGGCTCAGGAACTGCTTGGTACGACCCACGATCACGATCTCGTGCTCCTTTACGGAAGTGAACTTCACCACATCGCCTATCAGGTAGCGCCAGGCGCCGGCGCAGGTGCTCAGCATCACGGCGTACTCCACATCCTCCACCACCTCGTGTATCATGTAGGACTTGGGGTTGGGCTTTACCTCCCCGTCCGCATCAAAGTTCTCCTCATTAAAGGGAATAAATTCAAAGAAGATACCGGCGTTCAGCACCAGCTTGATGCCCCGGGTGCCAGGCCGGGCCTGGAAACCGAAAGAACCTTCGGAGGCCATATAGGTCTCAATGAAAGTGATGGGCTTGCCCAGCAGCTTCTGGAAACTTTCGCGGTAGGGCTCAAAGGAAACGCCCCCATGTATGTAAATGGCCAGGTTGGGCCATATTTCATGAATATGCTTTACGCCATGGTATTTTATGATCTCCTCCAGCACGATCTGTACCCAGGCGGGTACGCCGCATACCGTGCCTACGTCCCATTGCGGGGCCTTTCTTACAATCAGCCGGATGCGCTGCTCCCAATTGGGCTTTTTGGAAATGCGGCCGCCGGGCTTGTAAAAGCGCCGGAACCAGCGGGGAATGTTCTTGGCCTGTATCCCGCTCATGTCGCCCTCGTAATAGTCGCCTCTTTCGTACAGGGAGGTGGTGCCTCCCAGCATCAGGATGCCTTTTTCAAAGGACCTGGAAGGTATGTTGAAGTTGGCCATGGAGTAGAGCTGCTTCACCCCTACTTTCTTTACGGTGCGCAGCATGTCGCGGGTAACAGGGATGTGCTTGCTGGCAGACTCGGAAGTACCGGAGCTGAGGGCAAAGTACTTGATCTTTTCCGGCCAGCTTACATTGTCCTCCCCTTCCAGGCACTTGTGCCACCACTCCCGGTACATTTTGTTATAGTTATGCACCGGTACACGGGCCCGGTACTGGGCCATAAAGTTAGGGCTGTCCAGTATCTCCTGGAATTTGTAATGCCGGCCGAACTGGGTGCCCTTGGCTTTCATCAGCAGGCGGTGCAGTACCTGGAGCTGATATTGGCGTGGTGTTCCTAACTTGACCGTGAATTTTTTACGGATGCGCAGTGACCTGGATATAAGATTACCGATGATGGCCATTAATTACCTTCACATTATTTGAAATGCAAAAATACACTAATTAGTGTTAAGTGTCCTACCTTTGCGGCATGTTAAAAGCCACATTACTCAAAGCTACGCAAGCTGGAGGAAAAATCTTACAGGAATATTTTAACGGCAACTTCCAGATAGACAGTAAAAGTACCGTTAACGACCTGGTAACGGAGGCCGATAAGCAGGCGGAAAATGCCATTATCGGCACCATACGGGCCGCTTTCCCCGACCATTATATCCTGAGCGAAGAAGCCGGGGAGATCAGCTCCGCTTCCAATATCAAGTGGATCATAGACCCGCTGGACGGTACGGTGAACTTTGCCCACGGTATTCCGTTATGCTGCGTATCCATTGGAGTGGAACAGGATGGCGAAATGATAATGGGGGCTGTGTACAACCCTTTTATGAACGAATTCTTCTTTGCGGAAAAGGGCGCCGGCGCTACCCTGAACGACCAGCCCATCCGCGTATCGGGCAAAAGCCACCTGGCCAATGCCTGCCTGGTAACCGGCTTCCCCTACACCTGGGAGGAGCAGGATAACGACCCGGTAACGGTGTTTGGCCGCTTCATCCGGCAAGGCCTGCCCCTGCGCCGCCTGGGATCCGCCGCCATAGACCTGTGCTGGGTGGCCTGCGGACGCTTTGACGGCTTTTACGAGCACAAGCTGAACGCCTGGGACTCCGCAGCCGGCTTTATTATTGTGGAAGAAGCCGGGGGCAAGGTGACCGACTTCAGCGGACAGCGCTTTTCTCCCCACCAGAAAAAGATCATTGCCACCAACGGCAAAATACACAGCGAGCTGCTGGATGCCGTAAATGGCAGATAAACAATACCAACATGAGCGAAGAAAGGACGGAAGTCAGCTCCCTCGGGGAGTTTGGACTGATAGACTACCTGACCCGTAACATCGAGATACAGCAGGCCGGCACCATTCTGGGCGTAGGCGACGACGCGGCCGTGATCGACCACTTTGGCAAGCAAACCGTGGTCAGCACGGACATGCTGCTGGAAGGCATTCATTTTGACCTGATGTACACCCCACTGAAGCACCTGGGCTACAAGTCCGTAGTGGTGAACCTGTCGGACATTTACGCCATGAACGCCATCCCTACCCATATTACTGTAAACATTGGCTTCAGCAACCGCTTTTCCGTAGAGGCGCTCAGCGAGTTTTACGAAGGCGTGTACGCGGCCTGCGAGCGATACGGCGTAGACCTGATTGGCGGCGACACCTCCTCATCCCAGAAAGGGCTGGTGATCAGCGTAACGGCTATCGGCGAAGTGGCCCCTGACCAGTTCGTAAAACGGTCTACCGCTCAAAAAGGTGACCTGCTCTGCGTGTCCGGCGACCTGGGCGCGGCCTTCCTGGGCCTTACCCTGCTGGAGCGGGAAAAGAAAGTGTACCAGGAGCACCCGCAGCTGCAACCCGACCTGGAGAACCAGGCTTACCTCATAGGCCGCCTCCTGAAACCGGAAGCCCGCAAGGATATTATCGCCTACCTGGAAGAACAGGGCGTGCGCCCCACGGCCATGATGGACGTTAGCGACGGCCTCAGCTCCGAGGCCCTGCACATCTGCAAGCAGAGCAACCTGGGCTGTGTGATATACGAGGAAAAAATACCCATAGACGACCAGAGCCGGCAGCAGGCGCTCAAATTCAGCCTGGACCCTACCGCCTGCGCCCTGAGCGGAGGAGAGGATTACGAGCTGCTGTTCACCATCCGCCAGGAAGACTATGACAAGCTGGTACTGTCCGAGCAGATCAGCGTGATCGGCTATATGACAGACATCAGCGAGGGCGCGCACATCATTACCAAAGGCGGCAACAAGTTCAAGCTGGTTGCGCAGGGATGGAACGCTTTTGAGCAGTGAAAATAGTGAAAGGTAAATAGTGAAGGATGGCATTATGCTGCTTTTCCCGCCCATTCACCCTTCACCCTTCACCTTTCACTTTTCACTCTTTCACTATCACCTCCACGGTTTCGCTATTGTGGGTGGGCGGCAGCACGCCTGCAAACACGCAGAACTTCAGCTGGTAAATACCCGGCTGCTCCGGCATGTTCACCTGCATGCGGATAAGGTGGCGCTGCAAGGCGCGGAACAGGCCTACATCTGTTCTTACCGGCGGCAATCCTTCTTTTTTGCGCATAAAGGCATAGCCCAGCACTGCTTCATGGGTAGTGTCCTCCTGTACCGGCTGCCCGTAGCCGTTGCGTAGCTGGAGGATGAAGGTCATATGCTCCCCCGGCCTTACCTGCAGGCTTTTAATGGCCGGCACCATCTGTATCAGGGAATAGGAATAATACTGCGGCTGCATATAATATTCCCAGGTGCCCTTTACGGTATGCACACTGTCGGTAACCGGCATTTCCGCGCCCTGCTGAAAGGCTATCATGGCCGGCTGGCCCCATAGCTGCGTTTCCGTGTCCCAGTAATTATACTGGTTGCGCCGGACATAGCGGCTGTTCACGCTGTAGGAAAGGCCGTTATCGCTGTAGAACATGTACTTGGAAGGTAGCTGGTAGCTGTTCAGGAACACCACCGGCCGGTGGCCGGCCCTGGACTGCAGGGCGGCCGCCCACTCCCGGTTATGGTGTATTTCCGGACGTATCTCTATGCCCGGCGCAAAATCCCATACCATGTATATCCTGGCTACCAGCACCACGGCCAGCGTAGCCAGGGTAAGGTAGCGCAACAATTTCCAGGTGCCCTTGCGGCGTATGATGGCCTGGTGCGCCAGTACAACGGCAGGCGTAAATACCATGACCGTCCAGTTGGCCTCTACACGCCCTTTATAGGTGCTGAACAGGAAAAACACCAGCACGCCAATAAGGCACACCTTCAACGTACGCTCAAAGCTGCTCTGGATAGGGCATATAAAAGCATAATACAGCAGCAGCCAGCCGGCTAAAGGCCCGAATAGCAGCAGCTGGCCCAGTACATATTCCAGCGTGTAGCTGATATCATAGGAAACGGCGTTGCGCTCCACCAGGTGGTATTGCAGGGAAGGAAAGCCATGTGTATACTGCCAGTACAGGTGGGGCAGCATCAGCAGGGTGGTGAGCACGCACGCAGTATAGAACTTGAACACCCGCAGCAGGCTGGGAGTGGATACCACCGTAAAGAGCACCAGCAATATGCCGTGGTATTTGCTGTAGAACATGAGGGCCATGCTGATGCCCAGCAACAGGGTGTTCTTCCAGCTCTGCTGCTCCAGGAAACGCCGGTACACCCAGAAGTATACTGTGGCAAAAAATATCAGCGGCACATCCGGCACGGCCAGCATACCGCCTATCTGCATGGCGCCCATAGCGCCCAGCACCAGGTACAGGAGGCGGTTGTGCCGCTGGGGCAGCAGCTCCCAGGTGATCCAGAGGGTCAGTACGTTGATCACCACCATCAGCAAACGCACGCCCAGCTCATTATGGAACAGGGCATACCCCAGCTTTATCAGCAAGGCTATCATGGGCGGATGGTCAAAGTAACCCCAGTCCAGGTGACGGGAGTACACCCAGTAATAGGCCTCATCGTCCATCAGCTGGGTAAAACCGGCCTGCAGCAGACCCAGTACCAGCCAGCCTAGTAAAAAGGAGTACTTGTAATGATCTTTGGTAAAAAAGCGTCTTAGTGCCGACATACGTTCCTTATTAAAATGAAGCAAGATCCTATATCTTACTTCCTATATCATGCTTCGCACATTCAGCTGTTCATCAAAAGCCACCATGCAGGCCCGGTAGCCCGCAGCAATGCGGCCCAGCTCCTGGCCCATGCCGGCCAGCGCAGCCGGGTAGGTGGAGGCCATGCGCAACGCTTCGTCCAGGGGAATGCCTACCTGCTGCACGCAGTTCTTTACCGCCTGCATCATGGTAAGGCAGGAGCCGGCAAGGGTGCCCTGCGCATTCACGTAACGGTCCTTGTTAAAAATATAGATATAGTCGCCGCTACGGCTTTCCTCCACGGCATCGGTGATCAGGAAAAGCCGGGGGCCCATGATCTTTTTGCTGATGCGGATGGAAGCAAAATCCACGTGTATACCGTCTGCCACTACGCTGGCGCACACACGGTCATGGTCGTAAATAGCGCCTACCATGCCGGGCGCGCGGCTCTGCAGGGCAGACATGGCATTGAACAGGTGGGTGGTAGTGGGGATGCCATTATCAAAAGCAGTATAGGCCTGCCCGTAAGTAGCGTTGCTATGTCCTGCAGACACCAGTATGCCGGCATCCTGCAGCTGTTTTACCAGCTGCGGCTCACAGCATTCCGGCGCCAGGGTCATCATTTTTATGATACCCTGCCCCTGCTCCAGCAGGCGGTCAATATCTGCCCGGGTAGGGGCAGTAATGTACTGCTGTAAATGCGCGCCTTTCTTTTCGGGGTTAATGAAGGGGCCTTCCAGGTGCAGGCCCAGTACGCCCTGCCCTCCCTGCTCCCAATATTGCCGCACCGCCTGTATGGCGCGCAGCATTACTTCCCAGGAGCTGGTAGGTACGGTGGGCATAAACCAGGCGGCGCCGCCGCTGCGGCAGTATGCGTACGTGGCCTCCAGCGAAGCCGTATCCGTGCTTAGCGGGAACAGCTGCCCGTTTCCCCCGTATATCTGCAGGTCTATCAGCGCAGGCGCCAGGGTAGCACCCTGCAGGTCCACCTTTTCGCCGCTGTCCGGCACTTCCGATGCCGGCAGCACACCAATGATACGTCCGTTATCCGTTAATACCGCATGGTCGTCCAGGAAGCGGTCGCCTGTGAAAATACGTGCATTGAGATAAGTAACCGGCATAGCAGTATCGTTAAAGTTCGTATAGTTCTAACGGTAGTCCGTCAGGGTCTGTAAAGAAAGTAAACCGTTTACCGGTATGAGGGTCGGTACGAACCGGTTCCGTTATAACGCCGTGCTGCTGCAATTGTTGCACTGCTGCCTCCATATCCGTTACGGCAAAGGCCAGGTGCCGCAGCCCGCAGGCTTCCGGGCAGCTGGGCCGGGGCGGCGGCCCAGGGAAGGAGAACAGCTCTATGATATACTGCTGTCCCAGGGCCAGGTCCAGCTTCCAGGACTGGCGCTCCTCGCGGTACACTTCCCGCAATACCTGCAGCCCCAGTACCTGCGTATAGAATGCCTTGCTGCGTTCGTAGTCAGCGCATATAATGGCGATATGGTGTACAGCGGCTATCAAAACACCTGGAATTTATCCGCATCTTTCAGGAAAGGCAGCTTCTCCCGGATGGCTTCCAGGCGGGCACGTTCCAGGGTATAGGTGAATATATCCTCATCATGGCTTTTCTGGTAGATGATCTCTCCGGCAGGGTCTATAAGGCTGCTGTCGCCGCTGTGGTAAATATTGTTGCCGTCATTCCCTACCCGGTTCACCCCCACTACGTAGCACTGGTTCTCTATGGCGCGGGCCTGCAGTAGTGTTTTCCAGGCAGTGTTGCGCCTTTCCGGCCAGTTGGCCACATTGATCAGCACATCATAGGCCGGCGCACCGGTATCCGGCAGGATGGCGTTGCGCGCCCATACGGGAAAGCGCAGGTCGTAGCAGACCGAGAGGTTGATCTTCCAGCCTTTTACCTGGGCTATCAGGCGTCTGTCGCCCGGCTGGTAATGTTCGTGCTCGCCGGCATAGCCAAACAGGTGGCGTTTATCGTAAATGCCATATACGCCGTTGGGCTGCATCCATACCAGACGGTTCACATAGCGGTCATTATCCCTGATGATAAGGCTGCCGGTAATGATCACGTTCTTTTCCGCCGCCTTCTGCTTCATCCACTGTACGGCGCTGCCATCCATGGTTTCTGCCAGCTTTTGGGACTGCATGCTGAAACCGGTGCTGAACATTTCGGGCAGCACTATCACTTCCGTGCGGCCGGGAATGGCATTGATCTTTTCATCAAACATACGCAGATTGGCAGCTATGTCTTCCCAGTGCAGCTGCGCCTGGATGAGTGTTATTTTCAGGTCTGACATGATAACATAAGTTACGCATAAGGCGGAACGCATAAAGCAAAAATGCAGGCAGCGTTCAGCGTCGGGCATTTAGCATTATGTGTTCAGCGTTATGCATCTGTGATTTCTTCTATGGCCGCCTGTACCAGCTCCGGCTCAAACCCCTTCTGCAGCAGGTACTGCATGGTTTTCTGCTTTTGCCTGAGCGGGTGTGCGCCCTGCAGGGAGGCGTACTTCCTTTCCGCCAGCTGTGCCAGCACGCGGCGGTAATCTGCCTCGTCTATTTCCTCCAATCCTTTTTTAATGCAGTAGGCGGATACCTGGCGGTGCTGCAACTCCATTACGATCCTGCGCCGCCCCCATTGCCTGCTGCGGAATTTGCCGCCGGCAAAGGCTTTGGCAAAACGCTCCTCGTTCAGGAAATTATCTGCTATCAGCTCCGCAATGATGGCGCCTGCGGCATCGCCCCATACGCCCAGCTCGCGGCATTTCTGCACTACCTCGCTATGGCAGCGTTCCTGGTAAGCGCAGTAGTGGCGAAGCTTTTGCAGGACAAGTGTATCAGTATTCATAAAAAACAAGCAGTCAGCTGCTGGCCGCGTAGCTTCACAACTATGATGCAGGCTGCCAACCGCTACAAAGCTAATGGCTAACCACTATTTCTTCACTATCATTAAACGTGCATAATTCAGCATGATCTTTTTCTCGCCGCCGCCCCTGGGAAATACCACGGTAGCTATACGGTTATTGGGCGCGCCTTCCATGCTCAGGATGGTGCCAAACCCGAACTTCTGGTGCTCTACCTCCATACCGGTTTCCATCAGGGCCGGGTCGTCAGGAGTAAACCCGGGCGAGGGCACATGCGTGCTGGCCGGGGCCGAAGCAGGCTTGGGCGCAGGACGGGCGGCCGGCGAAGCTGCAGCAGCAGGCGCCTTTTTCTGCATGCGGTCAAACATATTGCTGCCGCCATTGTTCCACAAACCGCCGCCACCGCCAAAAGTGTTGCGCATGGCGCCGCCGCCGGCATAGCTGCGGTCTATGAACTGTTCGGGCATTTCCTCCAGAAAGCGGCTGGGCTCATTCTGCACCAGGCTGCCAAAACGGTAGCGGCTGTTGGCGTAGGTAAGCCACAGGCGGGATTTGGCGCGGGTAATGGCTACATAGAACAGGCGCCGTTCCTCTTCCAGCTCCTCCCGCGTATTAACGGACAGGGTGCTGGGAAACAGGTTTTCTTCCAGCCCCACGGAAAATACTACGGGAAACTCCAGCCCTTTGGCGGCATGGATGGTCATTAGCTTTACCACGTCGCTGTTCTCATCATCTCCCTGGTCGGCATCTGTCAGCAGGGTGATCTGCTGCAGGTAGGAGCCCAGGCTTTTATCCAGCAGTTCTCCGTCCTCCGTGGGCGTTTCCGTAAATTCCTTGATGGAGTTCAGCAGCTCCTGTATGTTCTCGTACCGGGCCAGGCCTTCGGTGGTCTTGTCGTTGAACAGCTCTTTGACAATATTGGTGCTTTTGCCTACCTGCACGGCCACATCGTAGGCATTGTGCTTATCCATAATGGCCTGGAAGCTGCGGATCATGGTCACAAAGCCGTCTATGGCTTCCAGGGTGCCCCCTTTGAAGCCGAACTCCCGGGCACGCTCCAGCACTTCCCAGAAGGTGATGTTATGCTCATTGCTGTAGATAACGGCTTTTTCTATGGTGGTTTTACCAATGCCCCTTACCGGGTAGTTGATAATGCGCTTCAGGCTTTCCTCGTCGCGGGTATTGATGGTAATGCGCAGGTAGGCCAGGAAATCCTTGATCTCCTTGCGCTGGTAGAAGGAAATGCCGCCGTAAATGCGGTAGGGAATGGCCTTGCGCCGCAGGCTTTCCTCAAAGGAGCGGCTCTGTGCATTGGTACGGTACAGGATGGCGAAGTCGCGGTTCTCATAATGGTTGCGCAGCTTCTGCTCTGCAATGGTATCTGCCACGTACTTGCCTTCCTCGTTGTCCGTCATGGTACGCACCAGCTTTATTTTCTCGCCCTCCATGTTATTGGTCCACAGGGCTTTTTCTATCTGGCCTTTGTTATGCGCGATCACCTCGTTGGCCACGTTCAGGATGGACTTGGTGCTGCGGTAGTTCTGTTCCAGCTTCACCACCCTGACATCTTCATAATCCTTTTCAAACTGCAGGATATTCTGGATGGTAGCGCCGCGGAAGGAGTAGATGCTCTGCGCATCATCGCCCACCACGCAGATGTTCTCGTGCACGGCGCCCAGCAGCTTGATGATCTCGTACTGCGCCGGGTTGGTATCCTGGTACTCGTCGATCATGATATACCTGAACTTGTGCTGGTACTTGTGCAGCACTTCGGGGAACTGCTTCAGCAGGATGTACATTTTGAACAGGAGGTCGTCAAAGTCCATGGCGCCGTTCTTGAAGCAGCGCTTGGCGTACATCTCGTATATCTTGCCGATCATGGGCCGGTTGCCCCGCATGTCTTCCTGCTGTACGTAGTAATCATGCTGGTATTCTTCGGGCCCCATCAGGCTGTTCTTGGCAGCGGAGATACGGTTGTATACAAAGTTGGGCTTGTAGTGCTTGTCGTCCAGGTTCTGCTCGTTGATGATGGTCTTGATCACGCTTTTGGCGTCGTCGGTATCGTAAATGGTAAAGTCATTGGGATACCCCAGGCGGTGGGCTTCTGCACGTAATAACCGGGCAAATACGGAGTGGAAGGTACCTATGTACAGGTTGCGGGCTTCGCTGCTGCCAAGTATCTTTTCCACGCGCTCTTTCATTTCGCGGGCAGCCTTGTTGGTAAAGGTCAGCGCCAGTATATTGAAGGAGTCTACTCCGTTACGCATCAGGTGGGCAATACGGGTGGTCAGTACCTTCGTTTTGCCGGAGCCTGCGCCGGCCACTATCATCAGGGGGCCGTTGATATGGGAAACGGCTTCCCGCTGGCGTTCGTTCAGTTCGTCTAAATAATTTGGATGCATCACATTGATTGAAAATGTAAAAATACCAAATTTAGACAGACCGAAGGGGTTAATAACGGGCAATGCGGGATTTGAGCATTTTGCGGGCAAAGTGAATACGGCTCTTCACCGTGCCCAGCGGCTCATTGAGAATAACAGCGATCTCATAATATTTATATCCTTCGTAGTACAGCAGAAAGGGCTGCTTGAATATGGGCGGCAGGTTGTAGATAGCCATATGCACGTCCTTTACCCGCAGGCCATTCTCCGCATAGTTGCCGATGGCGGGCTGCTGGTGGTGCAGCAGGTAATCGCCGGTGGCACTGTCCAGCAGGCGGAACTGCCGGTTGCCGCGGCGGTAGTTGTTAATGAAAATGTTGCGCATGATGGTGTACAGCCAGGCGCGGATGTTGGTGCCGGCCAGGTACTTGTCACGATTGGCCAGCGCGCGGTAAAGGGTTTCCTGGAAAAGATCTTTTGCGGACTCCGAATCCTTGGTAAGTGTAATTGCGTAGGGCCTCAGGAAATCCGCATTCCCCATTAACAAATTGTTGAATTCGGTGGATGACATATTGGTGCACTTTTTAGGATTAGACAATAGGGTTTTTACCTGGCGTCTGTAGCAGGGAAGCTACGCCGGGCGGTGTGGGGGCTACGTACAACAGGAGGTGTTTTCATGACGGTAATATTTAAGGTTACCAAAATGCCGGACACATTGCCTTATCTTACTTTAATGTCTTCTTACAAATAATTAAAACAGCAACTGACTAGCAACTGGTTATACTGAAAATGTGCGTGGATTTCCCGTTTATTGCATTACTACATGACACTTATTGCATTAAGCTGAGATATTTATATTATTTAATGCGTTAATGTTGTTATCTAAGTTATTGAAAAAAAAGGGGATTACCTATTTTTTTTTGCGACTATACGAAAATAATGTATAAATATGCGGATATGTGAATGTGCAAATATGCAGACGGGTAAATGTGCAAATATGCAAAAGTGCAGATGAATGGGTCGCGTAGATCAACATCTGCACATTTGCATATTTGCACACCCGCGCCTTATTTCCTGTGCCGGTCCACCGGCAGCCTTTCCTCGCGGTTGGCGATCTCCCAGGCGGTATGGAAGACCAGCCGAGCCCGGCGGGACAGGAGGGGATAATCTATCTTTTCCACCGTATCTGTACTGCGGTGATAGTCCTCATGCGTACCGTTAAAATAGAAGATCACGGGAATGTCGTGCCGGGCAAACATATAGTGATCGGACCGGTAATAGAAGCGGTTGGGATCATCCGGATCATTGTACTTGTAATCCAGGTCCAGCCCGGTAAAAGTTGCATTGGCCTTTTCATTGAGGGGGCGCAGGGCAGAGCTGAGCTTGTCATCGCCAATGATATATACGTAATTGGTGTCCTTTTCATGCATGGGGTCCACACGCCCTATCATATCTATGTTCAGGTCCACCACTGTTTTTTCCAGGGGGTATACGGGGTGCTCTGTATAATACTTGGAGCCCAGCAGGCCTTTTTCCTCGCCGGACACGGTCATGAACACCAGGCTGCGGCGGGGGGGATAGCCGGCCTCTTTGGCGCGGGCAAAAGCGCTGGCAATCTGCAGCACGGCCACTGTACCGGAGCCATCGTCGTCCGCACCGTAATAGATCTGCCCGTCCTGCTCGCCCAGGTGATCGTAGTGGGCGGTTACAAATACCACCTCGTCTTTTTTATCCGTGCCTTCCAGGTAGGCCAGCACATTGCTGGAACGCAGCTCCCGCGTACCTTTTTTGAACTGTATATGTACAGGCCGGTTTATAACACGCGGTGTCAGCCGGTCGGCCGTAGCCTGTTCCAGCAGGTCGTCGGGGCGCTCCACATCCAGCAGGGCAGCCGCCATTTGCGGTGAAATGAAATAAACGTTGGGCATCCGGTCTTGCTTCTGGCGGGCATCTTCCGTATAAATACCTGTTCTGCGCAGGCGGTCGCCGGCTACCTGCTCAATGCGGGTGGCACCTTCATTTACTACCAGCACGGCGGCGGCCCTGCGGGCGGCGGCCGCTGCTATCTTTTTGCCCAGCCCACCCCAGGAAGAGGGACGGCGGCTGCCGCTGAGCACAAAAGTGGTGTCGTTCTTACGGGGCTCGCCGGGCAGTATCAGCACCACGCCGTCCGCTACCTCCATTCCCTTGTAATTATTATAGTCTGCCGTATTGATGCCGTAGCCGGCAAATACGACCCTGGAGGCCCGCAGCTGCTGGTTGGTGCATTCCTTCAGGCTGCTGTAATAATCCTTGCCAAAAGTGTAGCGCTGCCCGTTAAGGGTGATGGCGCTGCCGGCAAGGGTATCCTGGTAGAGATAGAAGTACTGCTCCCACTGACCGTTGGCCCCGGGTTGCAGGCCCGCTTTGGAGAACTGGGAGATAATGTAGGCTGCGGCCTTGCGCTGCCCTTCCGTGGCGGTTTCGCGGCCGGCCATTTCAGGGCCTGCCACTACCTCCAGCTGTTGCCTTACCGCATCTGCGGTAATACCGGCGCCAAACCTGGCAGCTGCAGCAGGCTTGCCGGCAGGCGTGGTCATTCGTTCGTCATGCTGGGCCAGCGCCGGTATACCGATGCTGAGGAGCAGAGCAGCGGCAAAAGTGATAATGCCTGGTTTCGGTTTCATACTAGTCAATTAATCAATAGACGGTAAAATAAAAGCCGGGAAAGATCGCATTCCTCTCCCGGCTTAATCAATTTAATCAGCTGCGCTTTAACCGCGCACTTCCCCCTGCTGCCTGCTGCTGTATTACAAACAGGCAATCTTTCTTACCCTGGTCTCATGACGGCCGCCTTCAAAAGGCGTGTTCATGAACACGTCCACCATCTGCTTGGCTACTGTAGTGTCTACAAACCTGGCCGGTATACAGAGCACATTGGCCTCGTTATGACCGCGGGCCAGCCTGGCCAGCTCCTCGCCCCAGCAAACAGCGGCCCTGATGCCCTGATGCTTGTTGGCAGTAATGGCCACGCCATTGGCGCTGCCGCAGATCAATATGCCAAAGGCAGCTTCTTCTCTTTCCACGGCGGTGGCTACCGGGTGCGCATAATCGGGATAATCTGCAGACTCCCTGGAGTGCGCACCATAATCCTTTATCCGTATGCCATTGGCTTCCAGGTAGGAAATAATCTCTTCTTTATAGTCAAAGCCGGCGTGGTCGGAACCTACTGCCACCGGCAATGACATATTGAACAATGTTGCGTGCATAATTCATTCCTTTATCAATCATTCACTACTTCTACTTAGGACCACTCTTCTTCATCGTCGGTTACCGGCCTGTTATCTCTCTCCTCCATCTGGCGAACCGCTTTCCTGGATATAAAGATACTGATTTCATACAGCAAATACAGCGGTACGAACACGATCAGCTGGTCTATCACATCCGGCGGGGTGATAACGGCGGCCAGCACCAGGATCACCACAATGGCATGGCGGCGGTATGAGCGGAGGAATTCCGGCGTGATCAGCCCTACCTTGGACAGGAAGTACACCAGTATAGGCAGCTCAAACAGTACGCCCATGCCGAACACGATCTGTGTCATCAGCGCAAAGTAGTCGTCCATGAAGAACTGGTTCACCGCCTTGTCTGTAACCGTATAACCAGCCAGGAAGTTGATGGTAAAGGGCGCCATCAGGAAATAGGCGAAAGCAATGCCCAGGAAAAACTGGAAAGACACCCAGAAGATGATACCACGGGCGCCCCGCAGCTCCCTTTCCTTCAAGGCCGGCTTTACAAAGCGCCAGAATTCGTAGAACACGTAAGGGAAGGCTGCTGTAAAGCCTACAACGAAGGCCAGCTTGAACTGCAGCATGATCTGGCCCGCCATCTTGAAGTTCTGGAACTCCACTTTTACAGGAGTGATGCACAGCTTGTCCCCCAGCCCCAGCCAATGGCTAAGGTTGCACAGCAGGGCATAGGAAGGGAAATGGGGATTGGTAGGCCCGAAGATCACATTGTCCAGTATCTCCCTGGTATAAACAAATCCGAATATGCTGAACAACGCGATGGCCGCCACTGATCTGATAAGATGCCAGCGCAGGTCTTCCAGGTGATCAAAAAAAGACATTTCTGCCTTATCCGTATTATTCGCGAAAATCTTCTTAAACATTTTACCTAAAGTAGATCAGTGTAGAATTAGACGAATTCAAGAGCACAAATATAATGTAGTGAAGGGAGAATAGTGAGCGGTGAAAAGTGAAAGGTAAAAAGAGAAGGGTGAAGGGTGAAAAGTGAAGGGTGAAGGATTGCATTATGTTCCAGCCACTATTCACTTTTCATCTTTCACCCAAAAAAAAGAGCCAGCCCAAGAAGAATCAAGAGCCGGCCTTTCATCCATTGTTTGTTAACCCCAAAAAAGTTGAATTCGAGAATGTCTTCTGCTTCCAGATCTGCTACTTATTCGATTGATGGCAAGCTTTCAAAATAAGTTTTATCTCTGGTTGCGTCTTAAATTTCTATCACAAATTTAGCAAGAATTCTTTTATTATCAATGTTGTAACAATTTTTTTTACAACCCTTTAACAAAAATCAAATAATAGTGTTACATCACCCACAGCAAATGTATAAAATCCGTGTTAAATTCCTACTACTTTTTTTAAATCGATTTAGCAGCAGGGCCACTCAATCGATTTTGCAGGCTTTCCCCACATTTGACAATGCAAATATATTAAAAAAAATATAACAATGTCAAGGAAACACTTTTTTTCTTTGAACTTATAAAGAAATTTAAGCCAGAATTTTCATTTTCACCATCTCTATCCGGGTTTCCGTTACGTTCAGCACATCAAATTCATAATCATCAATAATGATGCGCTCCTTCAGCTTGGGAATGGTTTCGTGGTGGTTGATGATGTAGCCGGACAAGGTCTCGCTTTCATCTTCCGGGAAATCGAAGCCGTAACGCTCATTCAGGTAGTCCAGCTCCAGCCGTCCGGAGAAGATGTACTCTTTTTCAGCGATCTGCTTTTCCACGAATTCTTCCACGTCATGCTCGTCCCTGATCTCGCCGAAGATCTCTTCCAGCACATCCTCTATGGTCACAATGCCGGCGGTACCCCCAAATTCATCCACTACCCAGGCAATGCTCTTGCGCTCCTTATTGAACTTGCTGAGCAGGTCTATGGCGCTCATGGTTTCCGGTACCACCATAATGGGGTGCAGGATGGCCGGAATGTCTGCCGGATTCTTGAACATATCCAGCTGGTGGATGTATCCCAGGATGTTGTCAATGGTCTGCTCATAGATAATGATCTTGGACAGCTTGGTTTCCATGAACTTGCGGCGCGTTTCGGCAATAGGGGTGGTAATTTCCAGGGCCTCTATCTCCTTCCGGGGAATGAGGCAGCCGCGTATCTTCACATGGGCCAGGGACAGCGCGTTCTCAAACAGCTCCGTGTTCAGCTCCTGATTCTCCGCAAAATGCTGCTGCGACTGGCGTATGAAGTGCTCTACATCTACCCGTGCAAAGGAAGGCCGGTTCTCCATGATCCGCACATTGAACAGGTATTTGAGTATCCATTCGGAAACGGATACCAGCAGGTTGCCTATAACGTACAGGGGCTTGGATATCACGGATACCGGCAGCGCAAAGAAGCTGAGCAGGGTTTCCGGGCGGGAGCGGAAAACCGCCCGCGGGATAAAAAAGCCCAGGAGCAGCACGATGAAGGTAGCTACCAGCACTTCCATCAGCAGCAGGGCGGGCTGAAAGGCCGTGCTTTCCGCCGGCGGCACAATAGCTTCCCAGATGGGCTGAAAAATGCCGGCAAACAGGATGCTGTAAATAACCAGCACAATGCTGAGGCCCAGCAGGCTGGTGGCCAGGAAACGGCCGGGATTCTCGTTGAAGCTGGCCAGTATCCTGCCGGTGGCATGGCCCTGCTTCTTCTTCAGCTCGATACTGAGCTTATTGACATTGGCAAAAGCAGTTTCCAGCCCGGCAAAAAAACCTGCCAGCAATACCAGGAATGCTAATATCAGAATGCTGTAAAGGTCCATCATTAACAAATATACTGTTTTACACTGAACGCTGAGCGCCTCCCCCAACGCAGCACGCAGCAGGCATTAAGTATCCGGCGTTATAAACCTTAACACCAGGTCCTTTACTGTAGCACAAGCTGTTTCCAGCTCGTCATTCAGCACAATGGCGTCAAATTCATGCGCAAAGGACAGCTCGTAACGGGCTTTGGCCAGTCGCTCCTCCAGGGAGGCGGGGGTTTCCGTGCCCCGCTCGCTGAGGCGCTCGCGGAGGGCTTCCAGGGAAGGCGGCTGGATAAAGATGCTGAGCGCGGCTTCCTGGTATTTTTCCTTGATGGAAAGCGCGCCTTTCACATCTATATCCACCAGGGGCACCTGGCCCTGGGCCCATATGCGCTGCAGCTCGCTTTTAAGGGTGCCGTAGTATTTGCCGGCATACACCATTTCGTATTCGGCAAAGGCATCCTCCTCTATTTTACGGTGAAACTCGTCCATGGTCAGGAAATAGTAGTCCCTGCCATGCACTTCGGCTTCCCGGGGCCTGCGCGTGCTGGCGGAAATGGAAAAGGCCAGCTGTGGCAGCTCCGATAAAAGTTTTCTTACAATAGTGGTTTTACCTGCACCGGACGGTGCAGTGATAATGATGATCTTTTGCAATGACATCCTTGCTTTTAGCTTTTAGCTGCTGGCCGTTAGCTTTTAGCCAAGCACTAATTGCTAACAGCTGACTGCTGAATTTTACACTCTCTTGATATCCGCCCCCAGCTTCCTGAGCCTTTCATCAATATACTGGTACCCGCGGTCTATCTGTTCAATGTTCTGAATGGTGCTTTTGCCTTCGGCGCTGAGGGCGGCAATAAGCAGGGCCACACCGGCGCGTATGTCGGGCGATGACATGGTAATGCCTCTCAGCAGGTGCTGGCGGCCCAGCCCTATTACCACGGCCCGGTGCGGGTCGCAGAGCACGATCTGCGCGCCCATGTCTATCAGCTTGTCCACAAAGAACAGGCGGCTCTCAAACATTTTCTGGTGGATCATTACGCTGCCTTTGGCCTGAGTGGCCACTACCAGCACAATGCTGAGCAGGTCCGGCGTAAAGCCCGGCCAGGGATGATCGTATACGGTCAGGATGGAACCGTCCAGGAAGGTCTGTATCTCATAGGATTCCTGGGCAGGTATGTAGATGTCGTTGCCTTTCAGCTCCAGCTGGATGCCCAGCTGGCGGAACTTTTCCGGGATAATGCCCAGGTGCTCCACGCCGGCGTCGCGAATGGTGATCTCGCTTTGCGTCATGGCAGCCAGGCCAATGAAAGAGCCGATCTCTATCATATCCGGCAGCATGGTATGGCTGCAGCCTTTGAGGGAGCTTACGCCCTCAATGGTGATGAGGTTGGAGCCTACCCCGCTGATCTGTGCTCCCATGCTGTTCAGCATTTTGCAGAGCTGCTGTATATACGGTTCGCAGGCGGCGTTGTAAATAGTGGTGGTGCCGCGGGCCATTACAGCGGCCATTATAATATTGGCCGTACCGGTAACGGAGGGCTCATCCAGCAGCATGTAGGCGCCTTTGAGGCCTGCTGCCGCATCCAGCCGGAAAAAGTTGTCGTCGTTGTCATATACAAAGCGCACTCCCAGCTTCTCGAACCCGATGATGTGGGTATCCAGGCGGCGGCGGCCGATCTTGTCGCCACCGGGCTTGGGAATATAAGCCTTTCCAAAGCGGGCCAGCAGGGGGCCGGCAATCATTACGGAGCCCCTGAGCCGGCCGGATTTCTTTTTAAATTCCGGGCTCTGGAGGTAGGCCATGTCTATTTGTGCGGCGGTAAACTCACAGGTATCCCGGCTGATGCGGTTCACCTGTACGCCGATATCGCTCAATAATTCTATCAGCAGGTTTACGTCCAGTATGTCGGGGATATTGCTGATGGTTACTTTTTCCGGCGTCAGCAATACCGCGCTGATAATCTGTAAAGCTTCGTTTTTGGCACCCTGGGGCACAATTTCCCCCTTAAGGCGATGGCCGCCTCTTACTTCAAAAGCGCTGCTCACTTGTTCCTGTTTTTGTATTTGTTCTTACTGGTTTTACCGTTGCCGCTCTTGTACTTGTTCTGCTGATAGGATTTGCTGCGCTTGGCACCGCCTCCGCCGTTGCCCACACGGTGGAACTCGCTGGTGGATGGGGCGTAGCTGGCGCTGGCGCCGCTGGCCTGGTATTCCAGCTGCCCGTCCGTAATGGCGGCCAGCTCAGAGCGGATAGCGTCGTCATGCACGCTTTCCTTGTGCCAGTTGCTGTAGGCCAGCTTCATGTAGTTGCCAATGCACTGGGCAAAGCCTTCCCGCTTTTCCGGTTCGTCCTCATGCATGGCTTTTTCAATAACGGCCTCCAGGTTCCGGCCAAAGTGGCGAAGCTTGGGATATTTTTTAGGATACTCCAGCCTTTCCGGCTTGTACTTCAACGTTTCGCGGGTGGGGATGGGATAAGGGGATTCCACATCCAGCTTGAAATCGGAGATCAGGAAAAGGTGATCCCACAGTTTATGCCTGAAATCCTCTACATTACGAAGGTGGGGGTTTAACGTGCCCATCAGCTCAATTAGAGCCATGGCATTGCTTTGACGCTGGTCTCTGTCCTCGATGGTCAGCAGGTATTCGATCATCTTCTGGATGTTCCTGCCATACTCCTTCATTATCAAATGGTTGCGTGTGGTATTATATTCCATTATCTGAATTTAAAAACAATAATTTACTTGGATTGTTAGTCAACTTACGGGAAGAAACAAAGTAGGGAATAAAGTGTACTTTGTACTGTGAAGTAACCGTATCTGCAAACTTAGCAAAAAAAATCATATGTAGCCTCAAAACATTGGTGTTCCGGCTGACCTTAGAAAAATGTTAACAAATGAGACCATGCACAAGTAACCTTTCCATTATAAAGCAGCTCAAAACATGCATATATGAAACAGCTAGAAAATAAAGTAGCGCTCATAACCGGGGCTGGCTCCGGCATTGGCCGCGCTGTGGCCGAACTGTTTGCCCGCAATGGCGCCCGGGTGGTAGTGGCTGATATTGATGAAAAGGGCGGCACCGAGGTGGCGGAAAGCATTGTGAAGGCCGGAGGCGAAGCTGTTTTCTTCCGCTCGGACGCCGGTAAGCCGGAAGATGCCGGGGCGCTCACCGAACAAACCCTGGCCCATTACAAGCGGCTGGACATTGCGTGCAACAATGCCGGCATAGGCGGGCAAAGCGCCCCGGCAGGCGAGTACGACATCAGCGAATGGCAGAAGGTGATCGCCATTAACCTGAACGGGGTCTTCTATGGCATGCGGTACCAGATCCCGGCCATGCTTCAGCACGGCGGCGGCGTGATCGTAAATATGGCGTCCATACTGGGGCAGGTGGGTTTTGCCAACTCCAGCGCCTATGTAGCCGCCAAGCACGGGGTGGTAGGGCTTACAAAATGCGCGGCAATGGAATATGCCAGCCAGGGCATCCGCATCAATGTAGTGGGGCCGGGCTTTATTGAAACGCCGTTACTGAACAACATGACGGAAGAAGCCCGGCAGCAACTGGTAGCGCTGCACCCGGCAGGACGCCTGGGCCGGCCGGAAGAAGTAGCGGAGCTGGTGCTGTGGCTGAGCCTTCCGGCATCTTCCTTTGTTACGGGCGCCTACTACGCCGTAGACGGCGGATACCTGGCCAGGTAAAAAGCAAACATACCCGCCTTGCCAGCACGCCGACAGGGTATGGCGGGCCTTGCCAGCGCAGATAGCGGGGCTGCCGGGGCAGGCCGGCCTGGTGGAAAAAAAGCGGGCCCGGCGCTGCCGGCTTCCTGCAGCAACGCTTTTGTAGGTGAATAATGCCTTAAATACGCGCTAAATACTTTTTTACTGTACGCTATACAAGAAGAAGGCGTGAAGCATCTCTGTTTTTCACAACGCGTGGCGGTAATTTACTCTACTACATTAATAGTACGATAAAAGCTCTCCTCCAGTGAAATGAGGGTTTCCGTTCTTTCTATCCCCTTTATCTTCTGCAATTCATCATGCAGTATCCTGCGGAGCTGGGTAATGTCCTTGCAGATGATCTCTGCGAACATGCTGTAGCTGCCGGTGGTATAATTCAGGCGCACCATTTCCGGGATCTTGCGCAGCTCTTTGGCCACGGTATCATACATGGAGCTTTTTTCAAGGTAGATACCTATAAAGGCAATTACATCATACCCGATCATTTTTAAATCTACATGTAATTTTGTACCTTTAACGATACCGAGCTCTTGTAATTTCTTCATCCTAACGTGGATAGTGCCGCCGGAAACGAACAGTTTCTTCCCCAGGTCGGCATAGGAGATCTCCGCATTGTTCATCATCTCGCTGATGATCTGAAGATCAAGTTTGTCAATATTCAAATTGTGACTCATTTTTACAATTTGTTTTTGATTATATTAAACACACTTGCAAATATTTAAAAAATATCGAAATTTCAAAAATTTTTCTTAAAAAATTTGCAAAAAATCACCCCTGTATTTAGATTTGCATCATTGAAAGCACGGAATCAGGGTACTGATACAAACTTTCAAGCTGAATATTGTGGGGTGATGGAATTGGCAGACATGCCCTCTTGTCTCGGGGGTGGGGAGTTCGGGATAAACGTAGCATAATGGGTTGACCACTAATCTTATTTGTGCTAAGGCTAACTGCCCCGTGAAGGTTCGAATCCTTCTCCTACAGCCGGAAGCGGCCGTTTCAGAATCAAATGGAACGGCCGTTTTTTATTGCCTGCAACCGCCTTTCCGGCCTGTGCTCCCACCTGCCTGCCATTTACTTTACCGTGAAAATGAAATACTTTTGCTACCGATGGGACAGAAGAAACTGCAGCGTTTTGCTGAAATAGAAACATTTCCTAACGTATTGATCTACCCGGAAGGCATGCAGGGCCGGTGGCGGGAATTTTTCAAAAATACCCATCCGCTTACCCTGGAGCTGGCCTGTGGCAAAGGCGATTATACGCTGGCCCTGGCCCGGCACTTCCCGGAAAGGAACTTCCTGGGCGTGGATCTGAAAGGCAACCGCATCTGGCGGGGGGCCAAAACCGCCCTGGAAGAGCCGCTGCCCAACGCGGCCTTCCTACGCACGCAGATAGAGCAGCTGGGCCAGTACTTTGCACCCGGCGAGATAGCCGAGATCTGGATCACCTTCCCGGACCCCTTCCTGCGCAAGTCAAAATCCAAAAAGCGGCTCACGCATCCCCGGTTCCTGCAGGTGTACCAGCCACTGCTGGCGCCCGGCGCCACCATTAACCTGAAAACGGACTCCGAGGAGCTGTACGCCTTTACACAGGAAGTAACGGCCGCCTGCGGCTGCCGGGTGCTGGAAAACATACCGGACGTATATGCGTTGCCGCAGGTGCCGCCGCTGCTGCAAATAAAGACACATTATGAAAGGATGCACCTCAGCAACGGGCGCACCATCCGGTTCATCCGGTTTACCCTGCCGGAAGCCCCTATTGACTGGCGCCGGATCAAGCTACCTTCTGATGCAGCCACCACTGAAGGAACATATTGATTTCTATTATAACCGGGACGGTTATATGGTGTTCACGGAAAAATATCACCTGGAAAGGGGGTATTGCTGTGGCAACGGTTGTAAACATTGTCCATTTGATTATGAAAAAGTACCGGAGCAAAAAAGAGCCCGCCTCCTTGCCCGGCGCAGGCAACAGGAAAAAGGCCGCGGCTGACACGCCTTCCTTTTTTGAAAGGGTGTACGAGCTGGTAAGGCAGATACCCCGGGGACGGGTAACCACTTATGGAGCGCTGGCAGAAGCCTCCGGGCTGAAGATCACCGCCCGCATGGCAGGCTGGGCGATGTATGCGGCAGACCGCGCCCAGCCGCCCATACCGGCCCACCGCGTGGTAAACAGCAGCGGAACGCTGAGCGGCAAGGATCATTTTGCCACCCCTACCCTGATGCAGGAGCTGCTGGAACAGGAAGGGATCATGGTAAAGAATAATAAGATTCAAGCATTTAAAACCGTATTTTGGGACCCGGCTGAAAAAGGGGAAGGTAAAAAGTGAAACCTGCCTTATTTTCGCTATTCACCTGTCACTTTTTCACCTGTCACTTTTCACCCTGTTATGTCGACACTAAAGTTAAAACTGGACCAGGACCAGCTGATAGAGGACTTCTTTGACAGCACCCACCTGCTGGGCGTGGTGTCCACTGCCCGGGACTACCAGCTTTGCTGGCAGATCAACCGGCAGCTGCGCTACCACTTCAGCGTCAACAATTCGCTGGAGATCAACCTCAGCAAGCACCAGCGGTCCTTTTACTTTACCGTGTTTGAATACCAGGAGCCCACCAAATCCGTTGCGCATTATTTTTACAATAATCACTGTAAGGCAGAGTTCCTGCTGCCTGAACTGAAGCATATAGACTACCTGTGGCTGATCAAGGGGGACTACTATCAGCAGCAGGATGTAAAAAAATTAATAGAAGAACTACGCCACGTTGAGCTGGTACAATTAGTATCTTTATTGGATCTTAGAGAGATAAAGAACAAGATGAATCTTATTTTTTAAAACGCAGGACAGTACACCGTTGTAAGATTCCCTGATCAGCTCCGTGCATATTATTGTTTGATACATAAAACTATTTTATGTGGCAAGAAAAAGATAATCAGCTGCACCGTTCTTTCCAGTTCAGCGATTTTAAAGAGGCATTTGCTTTTATGACCAAAGTGGCGCTGGTAGCAGAAAAGATGGACCACCATCCCAACTGGACCAATGTATACAACAAGGTGGATGTGTACCTCAGTACACATGACGCCGGCAATGTGGTAACAGATAAGGATCACCGGCTGGCGAAGGCCATAGACGGTTTGTTATAAAACTTATACCAGCACCGTGAACCGTATCTGTTTGCTACTATTGTATGTATGTTACTCCATTGGCACCTTTGCACAACTACCCGCTGAAGATACTTTAACGCTTGACCTGGGAACGCCCCCGCCCAGGGTGGACCTCCGTCCCTATATCTACAGCCTGGAAGTACAGGAGGATCAACCGCTCACCCTGGAGCAGGCTGCCGGACGGCGTTTCGCCCATGATCCGCAGCTGTTTCATGCAGATAAAAGAAACAACCGGCGGGGACATGACCTGTGGCTGAGGCTGCACATCCACAACACGGGTATAAAAGATTCCAGCCTTACCCTTTTTACCGGCTGGCACGACTATATGTACTGGTATGTGGCCGCTGCAGACGGCACCTATACCCTGCTGTCCCAAACAGGACTGATGCTGGACAAGGGCGGCGTGGAAAGATGGGAGCGGTACGGCTTCCCCATACGCGTGCCGGCCGGGCAAACCCGTACTTTCCTGCTGCACATCGTTAACAGGTCGTTTGACGAAAACGCGCTGATGCCCGTGCTGTACAATGCACTGCAGTATGAACGCTTCCGTAACAGGCAGCTCAGCACCTACCGTGCAGAAGCAGTGATGATACAGGTGCTGCTGGGCATGCTGCTGGTATTCCTGAGCATTGCGGTCATTAACTACATACAGTTGCCGGACCGGTCTTACCTGTATTTTGCGGCTTATATACTTGGGCTGATCCTTTTCTTTGCCCTGCGCCTGGAGAGCAAGCCCTACCAGCTGTCTGTTTTTCACCGCTGGCCCATGCTGAAATACTACTGGGACATCCCGGCCCTGCTCTTCTGCTTTTACCTGATGTACGTGCTGTTTGGCAACGCTTTCCTGAACCTGCGGGAGAGGTATCCTTACATGCAGCAGGTGTTCAGCATTGTAGCAGCCAGCACCGGCGGTATTATTATCATTTGCTTTTACTGTATTGCACGGGAGCGATATCATTTGCCGGGCATCATTTACAGCTACGTATACCTGGGCACCCTGCTGCCGCTGCTGATGGTGTTTGTGGCGCTGGCCAGGCGCTCCCGCCACCATCCGCTGGTGCGCTTCTTTTTGTTTGGCTCCCTTTGCTTTTACCTGGCCTGCCTGGGCTCCTTCCTGATGCAGATACGGCCGCTGGGGCTCATCAGCGCACTGGGCGAGCTGTCTGCCCCTTCCATGCTGATGATAGCCGGGATGCTGCTGCAGGCCATGTTCTTCCTGGCGGGCCTGAGCTATCGCAACAAGCTCACGCACCTGGAGCGCACCAAGACCCAGGAAATGCTGATCAAGCAGCTGAACAAGAACAAAGAGCTGCAGCGCAAGCTGAACGAGCAGCTGGAAGAGCTGGTGAAGGAGCAAACCTCGGAGATACTGCGGCGCAAGCAGGAGCTGGAAGAACAGCGGCAGATACAGCTGGACATAGAATACGATAAAAAGCTTACGGAAATAGAGCTGAAGGCCATCCGGGCGCAGATTAACCCGCACTTCATTTTCAACTGCCTGAACTCCATACAGTTGTTCGTGATGCAGCGGGACTACGAGTACGCGCAGAAATACCTGTCGGACTTTTCCTACCTGATCCGCAAGACCCTGGACTTTTCCCGGCGCAATTTCATTTCCCTGACAGACGAGATCACCTACCTGAACACTTACCTGGGGCTGGAGAAAATGCGCTTTGAAAATAAGATGGAGTACGACATACGGGTAGACCCCGCCATTAATACCGCAGAACTGGAAGTGCCGGCCATGCTGCTGCAGCCCTACGTGGAAAATGCCGTGAAGTACGGCATGACCAACCCCGACCAGCCCATTGGCCGGCTGACCATCCATTTCCGGCAGCTGGCAGGCGATATGCTGGAATGCGTGATAGAAGATAACGGTATAGGCATTAATCGTTCAAAAGAACTGCGTACCTTGCCAAAGCATCACCAGTCGTCCGGTATGGAGATCAGCTCCAACCGGGCAGAGTTGCTGAATAAAATGTACAATACCGGTATCCATATAGAGGTAATCGATAAATCTGTGCGTAACTTTACCGAAAGCGGTACGATCGTGAGGATACTGATACCACAACTATAGCCAACTGATTCCGAAACCCCATTAACAACTGGTAATAAATGATAAAAGCAATTATTATTGATGATGAGCGGAACAGCCGGGACATTATTGCGCTGATGCTGGGCAAATACTGCCCGCAGGTGGATATTGCGGATACGGCTTCGGATTGTGCAGACGGCATCAGCAAGATAAAGCTGCATCAGCCGCAGCTGGTTTTCCTGGACCTGGAAATGCCGGACGGTACCGGCTTTGATGTGCTGCAGGGCACACAGGATACGCCTTTTGAGGCGGTGTTCGTAACAGCTTTTGAAAAGAAGTTCCTGCATGCCATCCGCTTCAGCGAGGTGGAGATCATCCTGAAGCCCATTGATAAAGAAAGCCTGCTGCAGGCGGTGCAAACCGTTACCCGGCGCATAGAGCAGCAGGCCAGCAAGCACCGTTACCGGGTATTGCTGGACAACTTCAACCACGGGAAGCAAACCTCCTGGAACCTGCTGCTGCCCCTGGCCAACGGGCAGGAAACCACCATTCACACCACGGCCATCGAGTACCTGGAATCCTGTACGGACAAATGCGCCTTTTACATGGACAACGGCATGGTGCTGTACGCGGAGCGCAACTTCCGCCATTACGCAGACCTGCTGATCCCCTTGCGTTTTTACCAGGTAAATAATACCCAGATGGTGCAGCTGTCGCACATCCACCGGGTGGCGCAGGACAGCCAGCATATACAGCTGAACAGCGGCGCACAGCTGGAGATCACCGAAAGGAGAAAAAAGGACCTGCTCAGCTTTTACAACCGGTAAAGTGCTGATTTTGGCAACATTTTAGCTATATAGCTGTTATATCAATTAACATAAACTATGAAACAGCCAATTGTAAAAGCTATTTGCGGAGTATTGGCAGCAGGCGTGCTGCTCAGCAGCTGTGTAGTGCACCGGGAGGCGGGCAACCCGCATGGCATCCCCCCGGGCCAGCAGAAAAAGATCTATGGCACCAAATCCGCCAAACCTTTTGCACCGGGTCAGCAGAAAAAACAATATTGATATGCCAAAAAAAGAGAACGCTCCGGCAAGCCGGAGCGTTCTCTTTTTTTGGCAATGCTTTATACCATTTATCCATTCATGGATATCAGGAACTCTTCGTTGTTCTTTGTGCCGCGCATGTGCTGCAGCATAAAGTTCATGGATTCTTCCGTATTCATGTCCGCCAGGTGGTTGCGCAGGATGTAGATACGCTTCAGCATATCCTTGTCCAGCAGCAGCTCGTCGCGGCGGGTAGAGGAAGCGGTTACGTCTATGGCCGGGAATATGCGCCTGTTGGCCAGCTTGCGGTCCAGCTGCAGTTCCATATTACCGGTACCCTTGAATTCTTCAAAGATCACTTCGTCCATTTTGGAGCCGGTGTCTATCAAAGCGGTGGCCAGTATGGTGAGGGAGCCGCCGTTCTCTATTTTACGGGCAGCGCCAAAGAACTGTTTCGGTTTCTGCATGGCGTTGGCTTCCACACCACCGCTCAACACCTTACCGGAAGCAGGCGCCACGGTGTTATGCGCACGGGCCAGGCGGGTAATGGAATCCAGCAGGATCACCACGTCATGCCCGCATTCTACCAGGCGCTTGGCTTTCTGCAATGCGATGGCGGATACCTTCACATGCTTTTCTGCCGGCTCGTCAAAGGTAGAGGCGATCACCTCGGCCTTTACGCTGCGCTCCATATCTGTTACCTCTTCCGGACGCTCATCTATCAGCACCACCATTAGGTATACTTCCGGGTGGTTGGTGGCAATGGCGTTGGCTACTTCCTTCAGCAACATGGTCTTACCCACTTTGGGCTGCGCTACTATCAGTCCGCGCTGGCCTTTACCAATGGGGGTAAACATGTCCATGATGCGGGTAGAGTAGTTATTGGAGGTGGTAGTGAGCCTTAATTTCTCAAAGGGGAACAAAGGCGTCAGGTAGTCAAAAGGCACGCGGTCGCGCACTTCTTCCGGCTGCTTGCCGTTGATGGTCTCCACTTTGAGCAGGGCAAAATATTTCTCTCCTTCTTTCGGCGGGCGTACGGAACCTTTTACGGTGTCGCCGGTTTTAAGACCGAACAGTTTTATCTGGGAGGGAGAAACGTAGATATCGTCCGGGGAGCTGAGATAGTTATAGTCGGAGGAGCGCAGGAATCCATAGCCGTCCGGCATCATTTCCAGTACGCCTTCGCTTACAATAATACCGTCAAACTCTATGTTGAATGCAGGTTCCTTCTTGGAAAAGCGCTGTTGCTGGCGGTTGGGCAGCGGCTCTATCGGTATGTCGTCCGGCAGCACAAAATCATCTTCCTCCTCTTCTTCCACCGGGGGCGCTTCCTCTTCCTGTATGTCTTCTGTGAAGGCGGGCAACACAATGTCCTCGTCATCATCAAAAGTAAGGGAAGGAATGCTGTCGAGGTCTATTTCAAAGTCTTTTACCTTGGGTTTGGATGTTTCTTTCTTTGGTTTTTCTTTTTCTTCTTCGGGCTCAGCAGCGCTTTTGGATTTAGCTGTAGTTTTTCTTCCGCGTTTGGCTGGTTTTTCATCTGCGGTAGCAGCTTCTTCAGCGGCTGGCGTTTCTTCTTCTTCTTCTTTTTTTACAGGTTTCCGTTTACGAGTTTTCTTTTCTTCACCGTTGGCCGGGTTACCTTCAGAGGCCATAACTGCCTGCTTGTCGAGGATCTTGTAGATAAGATCCTGCTTGCTGAGCTTCTTTGCGTTGGTTACATCCAGCTTCTCGGCAATGTCAAGCAGCTCAGGAACGAGCATGTCGTTCAATTGTAAGATGTCGTACATCATTGTGAGTTGTCTAATTTTAGGAGTGTGTTGAGGCGGGTACCACTACATACCAACATACACCAATTACAAATAATTGTTTTTTTGAGTCCAATAAATTTAATTTGGTTTATTAAATCTGATAGGGATTGCTGAGTTCAGGACTGCTGATGAAGATGGAAAATTAAACTTGATCAGACAGATTGTAAATGCAAGATTAATACAAGTTTTACTAATCTCCAAAAAAAAATGGCCGTCCCCGGGGGCCAGAAACCATTGCCCATAGCCGCCCTCCTGCTTCCTGCCGTACTCCATCCAGTCCTGTGGCCGGTTTCGCCCTTCCCCGATCTTTATCCGGTTCCGCCGGTGCCCGCAGCTTCTCTATAGATTTAACATTTTTTTTAGTTCCGGGACCGGCCCGGTTTTAAAAACCCGGCGGTCCCTGTTGTCTGCAGGCTATGGACTCTGGCCTTTAACCCTTATTTTTGCAGTCCAAAAAATAAACACTATCAAGTTATGAGCCAAAGAGTGAAAGTCAAGCAGATCTTGTCAGATGACAAAGTGCAATATGACGTAACGGTAAAAGGTTGGATACGGTCGTTCCGGAACAACCAGTTTATAGCATTGAACGACGGCTCTACCAATAATAACCTGCAGATAGTAATAGACCCGGCAACAGACCCGGCCGTACAAAAGCGGCTCACCACGGGCGCGGCCATCAGCGTAAAAGGGGAGGTGGTAGCTTCCCTGGGCAAAGGCCAGCGCGTAGAGGTAAAAGCCCGGGAACTGGAAATACTGGGCGACTGCGACCCTGAAAAATACCCCCTGCAGCTGAAAAACCGGCCCAGCCTGGAATACCTGCGGGAAATAGCGCACCTGCGCTTCCGTACCAATACTTTCGGGGCCGTGTTCCGCATACGGCATGCGCTGGCCTTTGCTGTACACCGTTTCTTTAACGAACAGGGGTTTGTATACCTGCATACGCCCATTATTACCGCCTCCGATGCGGAAGGCGCCGGGGAAATGTTCCGCGTTACCACGCTGGACCTGAAAAGCCCGCCGCTTACCGGACAGGGCGAAATAGATTTTGCAGAGGATTTTTTTGGCCGCCCTACCAACCTAACGGTATCCGGGCAGCTGGAAGGCGAGCTGGGCGCTATGGCGTTTGGGGATATCTATACCTTTGGCCCCACATTCCGGGCAGAAAATTCCAACACCGCCCGGCACCTGGCCGAATTCTGGATGATAGAGCCGGAAATGGCCTTCTATGACCTGGAAGACAATATGAACCTGGCAGAAGCCTTCATTAAATATGTGATCGCATACGCGCTGGAGCACAACCGGGAAGACCTGGAGTTCCTGGCGCAACGCCTGGCCGATGAGGAAAAGCAGAAACCCCAGCAGGAGCGCAGCGAAATGGGCCTGCTGGAAAAGCTGGAGTTTGTGCTGAACAACGAGTTTGTGCGCATTACGTATACGGAAGCCATTGATATCCTGAAAAACAGCAAACCCAATAAGAACAAAAAATTCCAGTACCTGATCGAAGACTGGGGCGCCGACCTGCAAAGCGAACATGAACGCTACCTGGTAGAAAAGCATTTCAAAAAGCCGGTGATCCTGACGGACTATCCCAAAGCCATCAAGGCATTCTACATGAAGCAGAATGACGACGGCAAAACCGTGCGCGCCATGGACATTCTTTTCCCCGGCATCGGGGAGATCGTGGGCGGCTCCCAGCGGGAGGAACGCTATGACAAGCTGGTGGAAAGGATGGAAGAGCTGCACCTGCCGGTGGAAGAGCTGAGCTGGTACCTGGATACCCGCCGCTTTGGCGCCTGCCCCCACTCCGGCTTTGGCCTGGGCTTTGAGCGGCTGGTGCAGTTTGTTACCGGCATGGGCAACATACGGGACGTAATACCCTTCCCCCGCACGCCCAAGAACGCAGCGTTTTAATTGCACCGTACTTTTTATGGATTTCGCCTGCTAACGCATCTACATATACGAAAGCATCCTTTCCTCATATGTAAATCGGTATCGCATGGCAGAGATCAATACCGCCGCCACCGGACGCGGCCAGGGAGGCGTACGCCGCAAAGTGCTGTCTACCCGGGTAGACATGACGCCCATGGTAGACCTGGGCTTCCTACTCATCACCTTTTTCATGCTGGCCACCACGCTGGCAGCACCCAAAGCCATGGACCTGGCGCTGCCCCGCAACGACGGCGACTCCTCGTTGCTGGCAAACAGCAAGGCCCTTACCATTCTGCTGGGCGATAACAACCGCATTGCCTATTACGAGGGTATGGGCAATGACCCTGCCCGGCCGCCGCAGGTACGGCACACCAGCTTTGCCATGCACAAGGGTATTGGCGATGTGCTACGTGCCAAACGCCGGCAGGTAATAGAGCGATATGGCAAAAATGAGCTGATGGTGCTCATAAAAGCCGACACCGCTGCCAATTACAGGAACGTAGTAGATGTAATGGACGAAATGCTGATCAACGATGTGTCCCGCTATGCGCTGGTAGACATGACGCCCGCAGAACGGGAAATGCTGCGCTGAAGGCCGCCAGTTTTCATGGATTTTAACCCGTTCCCTTACCGGAACGGGCCAACCAGTAAATATAGATTGGGGGCGGCAATGAGGTACTTTATTTTTACCTGCTACAGCCCGGCATTGTATTCAGCAGGATCTTACCCATTGCCCATACTCAAACCCCAAACTGTATTTACATTATGTCAACATTCACTCCTACTGTGGATACTGCGGCCATGATGGCCGCCGAAAAGATCGCTGCCTTCAAGGCCTCCCTGCGCGGCGAGTTAATTGAGCCCGGAGACCTGCAATATGACACTGCACGCAAGGTCTATAACGGCATGATAGACTGCCATCCCCGTTTTATAGCCCGCTGCGTGGACGAAGCAGATGTGATCAGCTGTGTTCATTTCTGCCGGGACAACCAGCTGCTGACGGCCATCCGCAGCGGCGGCCACAATGGTGGCGGCCTGGGCGTATGCGATGATGGCCTGGTAATAGACCTGTCGCGCATGAAGGGCATTTCCGTAGACCCGGATGCCCGTACCGCCTGGGTGGCGGCCGGCTGCACCCTGGGAGATATAGATCATGCCACGCATGCTTTCGGGCTGGCCTCCCCCAGTGGCATTATTTCCACCACCGGCGTAGGCGGCATTACCCTGGGTGGCGGCCTGGGGCACCTGACACGCCGCTACGGGCTGGCCATTGACAACCTGCTGGCAGCGAACGTGGTACTGGCCGACGGCCGTTTTGTAAAGGCCAGCGCCACGGAAAACCCGGACCTCTTCTGGGCTATCCGGGGTGGTGGCGGCAATTTCGGGGTAGTTACCTCCTTCCTGTTCCGGCTGTACCCCCTTAGCCAAGTATACGGCGGCCCCATGCTCTGGGAAATGGAGCATGCCACGGAGATCCTGCGATGGTACCGCTCCTTTATCTGCATAGCGCCGGAAGAGCTGAACGGCTTTTTTGCCTTCCTCACCGTGCCGCCGGCGCCGCCATTCCCGGAGCACCTGCACAATAAAAAAATGTGCGGCGTAGTATGGGCCTATACCGGGGAAGCGGAAAAGGCGGAGGCCCTGCTGGTCAACATCCGCAGCCAGGTGCCGCCGGCACTGGAGCTGCTGCACTACATGCCGGTGCCTGCGCTCAACAGCATGTTCGACGCCCTGTACCCGCCCGGCCTGCAGTGGTACTGGAAAGCCGACTTCGTGAATGAGCTGAGTGATGCCGCCATTGCCGGGCATGTAAAATTCGGCGCGCAGCTGCCCAGCATGCATTCCACCATGCACCTGTACCCGGTGAACGGCGCGGCCCGGCGCGTGGGCAACACGGATACCGCCTGGAGCTACCGGCAGGCCAACTGGGCGGAGGTAATCGTAGGCGTCGATCCCGACCCGGCCCATAACGAGGTGATCATGTCCTGGGCAAAAGCCTACTGGGAAGCGCTGCACCCCTACTCTGCCGGCGGCGCTTATGTAAACTTTATGATGAACGAAGGGGAAGAGCGGGTTAAAGCCACCTATGGCGAAAATTACGAGCGCCTGGCAGCGATAAAGAACAAATATGATCCCGGCAACCTGTTCCGTGTAAACCAGAACATCCGCCCCGCTGTTGTTTGATTGAAGATAGTCCCGTATATTTAGTAAGGAGGATAAAAAAAATATCCTCTTTACTTTTTTTATGCGCAATGCGGCATAAAATGCGTTATAGAAAAGAACCTTGTGTCACACTTTTTATTACGGGACCTACAACATGTTGATACCCTGCAGAAAAAAACCAATGCCACTGACCGGCAAGGCGCCTCGCCTGCGCATGGCCCTGCTGATGCTATTAGGATGCCTGAGCAGCTGCGATAAAGAAACCATGGAAAGAGCGCTGCCCGTATTCGGACCAGCCGCTGCAGATGCCCAGGGCGGCACCTGGCGAACGATCGTACTGGAAAGCGCTGCGGAAGTGAATATTCCCGCCGCAGCCACCACCGGCAGCGCCGCCTACCTGCAGGAGATCAGCCAGATCGTACAGCTGCAGGCAAGCTTAATGGATACAGACCGCGTGCTCATCAACCAGTGGAAAGGCAGCGGCATTTTGCGCTGGAATGAAAAGCTGCGTACGCTGGCAGCCAAATATAACCAGCCCCCGGACCCCGATGCCGACAGCGTTCCCGCATTTTCCTTTGCAGACCCGGCCTATGCAGCGCGCGCCTATACGGCTTTCCATGTAGCGGTATACGATGCCCTGGTCAGCTGCTGGCATTACAAGTTCCTGAACATGCGGCCGCAGCCTGCGGTGATCAGCGGCCAGGTACGGTCACTGGAGCCTTACCAGATAGAGCTGCCCGGCTACCCCTCGGAGGATGCAGCGGTGGCGCAGGTAGGCTACCGCCTGTTGAAGACCTTCTTTCCACAGGACAGCGCGGCATTGCTGGAAATGGCGAATGCGCAGAAAAGGGCAAAGCTGCTGTCCGGCATTGCCACTTTCAGCGATATTGCCGCCGGGGAGGCCATTGCCGATTTTGTAGCAGAAAAGGTGCTGGACCGGCTGCAAAAGGATGGCCTGGAGCAGGCGCTTCGCCAGGCAGCGCAATGGGAGCGCCCGGTAGCAGACACCGCGCCGCATACCAGCGGCGGCCCCCGGGAAAACGTGGAAACACCCCGGCAGCCGCCGGCCTTTTTTGATGATGTAACCCTATGGACGCTTTCCCCTGCGGAGCGGGACTCCTTACGCCCCGGCCCGCCTCCCCTTGCGGGATCGCCGGCTTTTAACAGGGCGCAGGAAGAGCTGCTGCGCTGCCGGCAACAGCCCTCCGCAGCAGAGCAGCGCATAGCAAAACACTGGGCAGACAGTACAGGCACCAGCACCCCGGCCGGCCACTGGAATGAAATAGCCTGCGCCACCCTTGCCCGGCAGCAGCTCAGTGAGCTAAGGCTGGCCCGCGCCCTTTGCCTGCTGAACCTGGCCCTCTACGATGCCGGCGTTTGCGCCCTGGAGGCCCAGGCCCATTATGCCTATCTTCAGCCGGCCCTCCTGCCGGCCGGGCGCTCCTGTCGCGCTGCATTTGCGGGCGCCGCGGCCACTGTGCTGGGGTACCTGTTCCCGGCAGATGCGCAACGCTTCAGCGATATGGCCCGGGAAGCCGGCCTGTGGGGCGTATACAGTGGCATGCAATACCGCTTTGAGGCAGACAGCAGCCTGCAATACGGGAAAGCAATAGGCGGCTTTGCCATAAGGCTGGGGCAAACGGATGGCAGCCGGTAAGGCGGTAAGATCCATATTTTGCTTTTTTACGGTACCTTTATTTCTCCTAAAAAATCCATTATGGCAACAGTAACACATTCCATCCCTGTTGTGGACCTCGCCGCCTTTACCTCCGGCGACACTAAAAGTAAGACCGGTTTTGTGCAGGCGCTGGGAAAAGCTTATGAGGAAGTAGGCTTCGTGGCGGTAAAGAACCATGGCATCCCCGACGCACTGATCGCAGATCTCTACAAATACGTACAACACTTCTTTGCATTGCCCCCTGATACCAAACGCCAGTACGAGATACCGGAGCTGGCCGGCCAGCGCGGCTACACCTCTTTCGGGAAGGAACATGCCAAGGGATTTGATGCACCGGACCTGAAAGAATTCTTCCAGTTCGGACAAACCGTGGAGGACGAAGACCCTGTTAAAGCAGAATACCCCCCCAATGTAGAAGTAAAGGAAATACCGGAGTTCACCCCTACTTTCTTCAAGGCCTACCGCGCCTTTGAAAAGTCGGGCCGTTACCTGCTGCAGGCCATTGCCCTGTACCTGGGCCTGGATGAGCATTATTTTGACGATAAAATACATAACGGCAATTCCATCCTGCGCGCTATCCACTATCCTCCCATCACGCAGGAGCCCAAGTCTGCCATCCGCGCAGAACAGCATGAGGACATCAACCTCATTACCCTGCTGGTAGGCGCTTCTGCAGACGGGCTGCAGATACTGGACAAACAAAATAACTGGGTGCCGGTAACCTCCCTCCCGGAACAGATCGTGGTGAACGTAGGCGACATGCTGCAGCGCCTGACCAACAACCGCCTGAAATCCACTACCCACCGCGTGGTGAACCCGCCCCGGGAAATGTGGCATACCAGCCGCTACTCCATTCCCTTTTTCCTGCACCCCAAATCCGGAATGCGGCTGGACTGCCTGGAAAGCTGCGTGGATGCAGAACACCCGCTGGAATACGAGCCTATTACGGCCGGAGCGTACCTGGACGAGCGGTTAAGGGAGATCGGGCTGAAGAAGTAAATTCCAGCATCCAGGTCCTGCAGGTTTTTTCCCGTCCGGGATTTGGAATTTGGGACCCGTAATTTCAGAATTTGGAATTTTGAATTTAACTTGGACTGTGTTCCTGCGTCATATTCCTTTTTTAAAAGCTGTATTATTCCATAGCATCACTGCCTATGGCGGCCCCCAGGGCCACCTGGCCATGATGATGAAAACCTTTGTGAACCAGCGTAAAGATGTTACGGCAGAGGAGCTGATGGAATACAATGCCTTTTGCCAGCTGCTGCCGGGCGCTTCTTCCACCCAGACGCTTACGCTGATAGGTTTCAAACGCGGCGGGGTGCCCCTGGCTATTGTGACCATGCTGATATGGGTAACGCCGGCCTGCCTCCTTATGGGCTCCCTGAGCTTCCTGCTGCAGTATTTTGACAAGAAGGCGCTGAACGTAGACATTTTCAAGTACGTGCAGCCTATGGCCGTGGGCTTCCTGGCCTTTGGCGGCATCCGGGCCTACAGCATCAGCATCCGCAACAAGGCCACCTTCTTTATTATGCTGGCCGCCATGCTGGGCTCCCTGTACCTGAAATCGCCCTGGGCCTTTCCCATCCTGATCATACTGGGCGGCGTGGTGTCCAACTTCAGCAACAAGCGTATACCCGGCTCTACGGAGAAACCCAGGAAGCTGCAGTGGAACAACCTCTGGCTGTTTGCCGTGCTGTTCATACTGGCAGGCTTTTTCTCCGAACTGGCGCGCACGCACAACTGGATCACCCGCCGGCCATTCAACCTGTTCGAGAACTTCTACCGTTTTGGCAGCCTGGTATTTGGCGGCGGGGATATGCTGATAGCCATGATGCTGGAGCAGTACGTTACCCGCGCCAAAACACAGTTCATGACCGCAGAGGAGCTGCTTACCGGCGCAGGCATCATGCGGGCGCTGCCCGGGCCTACCTTTTCCATGTCTGCCTATGTAGGCGGCATGGTAATGCGCAACCTGGGCATGGGCTACCAGTTCCTGGGCTGCCTGCTGGCGCCCCTGGCCATTTTCCTGCCCAGCCTGTTGCTGGTGCTCTTCTTCTTCCCCGTGTGGCACAATCTCAAAAAATACGTGGTGATTTACCGCGCGCTGGAGGGGATTAACGCAGTAGTGGTAGGCATTATGTGGGCAGCTACCTTTATGCTGTTCTTTGCAATACCGGTAAACTGGTATAACCTGCTGATCATGCTCACCACGCTGGCAGTGCTTTGCCTTACGCAGGTGCCTTCCCCGCTCATCGTACTGGCCTGCCTGTTACTGGGGTGGTGGTTATAAGCTATATTCCCTGATCTTGTTGTACAACGTTGTCAGTCCTATTTCCAGCAGCTCCGCCGCTTTTGTTTTATTGCCTCTGGTAAAGGCCAACACTTTTCGGATATGCTGCCGCTCCATGTCTGCCAGGCTAAAGGAGCCTGTTTGGCCGGCAGGGCGGTGCCATTGAAAATCCAGTGGCAGTACCGGGGGTTCCAGCACCTCTGTATCTGTTAATATGATGGCCCGCTCTATCACGTTGCGCAGCTCCCTTATATTGCCCTTCCATACGTGCTGCTGCAGGGCCTGCAGGAAAGCAGGGGCCATGCCGCTTACCCTTTTATTAAGCTTGGGGCCCAGCTGCTGTATGAACCAGCCTGCCAGCAGGGGAATATCTTCCGGGCGCTGGTTCAGCGAGGGCAGCTGCACCTGGAAGCCGGACAGCCGGTAGTAAAGGTCTTCCCGGAAGCGGCCGGCGGCTATCTCTGTTTCCAGGTGGCGGTTGGTAGCCGCAATAATGCGTACATCCGTTGTAGTGGGCACCGCCTCCCCTACGCGGTAAAACTCGCCGGACTCCAGCACCCGCAATAATTTGGCCTGCAGCTCTACCGGCATTTCGCCTATTTCGTCCAGGAAGATGGTGCCGCCCCTGGCTTCCTCGAAAAAGCCTTTCCTGTCCTTTACAGCGCCGGTGAATGCACCGGCCACAGATCCGAACAACTCGCTTTCCAGCAGCTCCCTGCCAAAAGCGCTGCAGTTCACCGCTACAAAAGGCTGCTGCCTGCGTCCGCTGCCCTGGTGAATGGCCTGGGCAAATACTTCCTTGCCCACGCCGGTTTCGCCCAGCAGCAGCACGGTAATCTCTGCCGGCGCTGCTTTTTCGGCCAGCGCAATGGCAGACCGGATGGCGGGAGACTGCCCGATAATATTGTCAAAGCTGTATTTACCACCTATCTGCTTTTCCAGGTGGCGTACGCGGAACTGCAGCAGGGCCTTGTCCATAGCCTTGCTGACCAGGGGTAGTATCCGGTTGTTATCGTCTCCTTTTACAATGTAGTCAAAAGCCCCGTTCTTGATGGCCTGCACGCCGTCTGCTATATCGCCGTATGCAGTAAGCACAATCACTTCCGTTTCGGGATACCGGGCTTTCAGCGTAGCGGTCCATTCCACGCCGTTGCCATCCGGCAATTTCACGTCAGACAGGACCACATGCACTGCTTCCTTCTCGAGCAGCCTGGCGGCGGCACGGATGCTGCCCGCCTCGTACAGCGTGTAGCCTTCCAGCGTTAGCAAACGGCTGAGCAGCTTGCGTAGCTGCTCTTCATCATCAATGATCAGGATATGACCTTTGGGCATGGTGCTTTATATAAACAGCACAAAGGTAGGTATTTGCGCAGCACGCTTAATCTTCATAGGTGGTTTTCTGGTTCCGTTTAAAGTACATGGCGCCCATCAGCGCTGCCAGTACGCCTACTACGGCATTGGAGAAAAATACGTTGCTGATCAGGAACACCCAGAAATTCCTGGGCACATCCACTCCCTGCGGCCCTACGCCCTCGCTGCCCCGGGCCGCAATGGCGCTGCCGGAAGGGCTGGCCTGTGCTATCAGGTGCAGTATGATGGAAAAAACAGTGAGCACCACTGTGACTACCAGGGTAATGCGCAGGCCAATGCCAAACAACGCCTTCATAGAGGACCCGTCCCCGTGCTGCCGGTTGTAGTGCCAGATGGCCAGCAGCACGCCCAGGAAAAGCACCGCGTTCACAAAGTACCCGGTCCACAGCACCGCATACCTGTTGGTAGCGTAGAAAATAATGGTAAGCACCAATGATATTACAGAAATGATCAGACTATACAGGAAGCCTACTTTTACGGGATGATGCGCGGTAGCCATAATTGAACAGTTTTGTTTCTCCTGTAAATTTTACAAACACTATTCCATTTCTGCCTGTGCCAGTTTTTCGATCTGCTGTATCACTTTCCGCAGGTCGTTCTTTTCCTGCTGCACAGGTTGCCACAGGTCGCCCATGGCCTGTATGCGGTCCAGGGTATTGCCCATGTGGAAATCCGTTACGTTCAGGTCCTCGTTTACTTCTTCCCACAGCAGCGGCGTGGCCACCGGGGCGCCGGGGCGCGGCCGTACTGAATACGGTGCGGCAACGGTCTGCCCCCTGCTGTTCTGCAAATAATCGATATACACCTTTTTCCTGCGCCGGGATTTTGCACGTATAATGCTGGTGGTGCGGGGCAGCTGCTGATGGGCCTGCCGGGCAATATACTCGGCAAACAGGCGGCAGGTTTCATAGGTATATTTTGCACCGGTAGGTACATATATATGCAGGCCCGAAGCGCCGGATGTTTTGCAGTATGCCTTTATTTTCAGGTGGTCCAGTATCTCCCTGATGCACAGGGCCGTTTCCACCACGTATTTAAACCCGATGCCTTCGGGGTCCAGGTCCAGCACCAGGTAATCCGGGTTGTCCAGGCGGCCGATGCGCGACAGCCAGGGATTTACCTCTATACACCCCAGGTTGATCATATAGGCCAGGGTGGCTTCATTGTTACATACCAGGTAATCCACGTTCTTGCTGGTAGAGGTGGAAAAGTGCGGCAGGGTCTTTACCCACGACGGCGTATTTTCCAGGTCCAGGTCTTTCTGGTAAAAGCTGCTGCCCTTGATGCCATTGGGAAAACGGTGCAGGCTCAGGGGCCTGTTCTTCAGGTAGGGCAGCAGGTATGGCGCCACAGACAGGTAGTAGTCGATCAGCTGGCCTTTGGTGATCTGCCCGTCCGGCCAGAATATCTTTTGCTGGTTGGTAAGCATTACCTCCTTCCCGTTCAGCTTCAGTGTACGTTCTTTGCCGGTTGATGCAGCTGTTTTTGCAGTAGTAGCCATGTGTAATGATTTTGCGGTTTCCTGGTGCACTTCCTGTACCGGCTTGTCTTCCCGCAGCCCGAGGAAAATAGGCTGGCGCAGGTGCCCGCCTTCGGTCCAGGATGAAAATTTTACCTGGCATACCAGCACCGGCTTTACCCAGGTGACCGGCATATTTGTCTTGATCTTTTCCCTGAATACAGCGGTACGCTGGCGCAGGGGCTGCAGCTTTTCATACAGCATATTTATCATGGCCCCATTCAGCCCGCCGCCACAATGCCCTATGTACTTCAGCTGCCCCTGGTCATCCAGCACGCCCAGTACCAGCGCGCCCAGCTTTTTTCTGCTGCCGCGCGGCGCCGTATAGCCGCATATGATAGCCTCCTGCTGGTTCAGTATCTTCATCTTCAACCAGTTCATGGTGCGCCGGCTCTCTTCATACACGCTGTCTGTTTTTTTTGCAATGATGCCTTCCCAACCCTTCTCCGTGGCTTTTTTGAGCAGCTTTTCCCCGTCGGTAAGCACATGCTCGGAATACCGCACGGTTTTGTCATCCAGCTGGTGCACCACTTCCTGCAGCAGGGTCTTTCTTTCTATCAGGGGCATTTGCAGCAGGTCTTCCCCGTTCAGGAACAGCAGGTCAAACACCATGTAGGTGAGCTTTCCCCTGCCCGTGTTCCTGTAATTCTGCAAAGCCTGGAAATCGGATACGCCTTTGCTGTTCAACACTACCACCTCTCCATCCAGCACCACACTGTGCGCAATTTTCTCTACGGCTTTTACAATCGGCACATAATCGTTGTTAAAAGAAATGTTGTTACGGGAATACAGGTCCACCTTGCCGTTCCGCGCATCGGCAATAGCGCGGTAGCCGTCCCATTTAGGCTCAAAAAGCCATCCTTCCCGGCTAAAAGGCTGGTCCACCAGGGTAGCCATGGTAGGCTTGTACTTTTTTGCTGCAGGGGCTTTAGCTTTTACCTTGGGACGGGCTTTCTTTGTGCGGCCGGTGCCTGCTTTTTCCTGTTGCCAGTAACGGACGCCTTTTGCCTTTTCCCGTTCCGGCGTATAGTCTTCGCTGTTATACGCTGTTTTTACGGCGTAGCTGTCCTTATGTTTCAGCAGCAGCCAGGAGTTGTCTTCCTTGTTCTTCATTTTCACCAGGGCAAATTCTCCTTTGAGCTTGCGGCCTTTGAGCCGGATCTTCAGGTTGCCCTCGTTGATCTCCTGCAGGGCGGTGCTGTCAAAGTCCTTACCATCTGCATTCACCAGCTCATAGGAGCCCTTGTCCCATACATATACGGTACCTGCGCCATAGTTGCCCCGCGGTATCTCGCCGGAAAAGTCCTTGTAGTCATACGGGTGGTCCTCCACCTGCATGGCCAGTCTTTTGTCGCCGGGGTTCAGGGAGGGGCCTTTGGGCACGGCCCAGCTTTTCAGTACTCCGGCCACTTCCAGGCGAAAATCGTAGTGTATGCGGGAAGCGTGATGGCGTTGTATAACAAATATGTGCGTTCCTTTGCGGGCCTTCCCTCCTTTGGGTTCCGATGTTTTCTTAAAATTCCGTTTCTCGTGATAAGTTGTCAGGCTCATGATGCGCGTTTTTTACCACTGCCGCTGCTCAGGCTGGCCTTCAGCTGGTTAAACAGGTCGTCGCTCTTGGTGTGTACCACCTTCATTTTCCGGACGGTGCGGCGCTTGCCGCTGGCTTTGGCCTTGATGATCTTCATCAGCTCCGCTGTATACTCATCCTTGTACTGGCTGATGTCAAAAGGCGCGCTGTATTGTTTCACCAGCTCCTCTGCCATATCCAGCTCCTTTTTATTGATGCGCACCTTGCTGTCCGGCAGCGAGAGGTCTTCGGGGCTGCGCAGTTCCTGTTCAAAGCGTAGCTGCTGCAGCAGCAGGTAGTTGTCCCTCGGACGCACTACGGCCAGGTGCTCCTTGGTGCGCAGCACAAACCGGCTAAGCCCTACCTTGCCTGTTTTCTGCAGTGTCTTCATCAGCAGCTCATAGGCTTTGGCGCCGCCTTTATCCGGCTCCACGAAATAGGGTGTTTCAAAATAAATGTCGTCTATTTCACTTTCCTTCACAAAGGATTCGATCTCTATGATCTTGCTCTTTTTAGGGCTGGCATCCTCAAAATCCGCTTCTTCGAGGATCACATATTCATCGTTATACAGGTAGCCTTTTACAATCTGATCCCAGGGCACCTCCTTGCCGGTGTCTTCATTCACGCGCTGGTAGCGGATACGCGCATGATTTTTCCGGTCCAGCATATCCAGGTCCAGACGGCTTTCCTGCACGGCGCTGTACAGCTTTACCGGTATATTTACCAGGCCGAACCCGATTGCTCCTGACCAAATGGATCGCATAGTGAAAAAGTTTGTTGATTGATTGGTAGTTACTTTTACTTTATTATGCCCCTGTCTGACTGTGCGGCGCATCTACCGGTTTGGATTCGGAAGAGCCCTTCTGCCGCAGGTACACTGTCAGAAATACAATGGCCGCCACGGACATGAATTCGCTTTCCCAGTTCTGAAAGGATTCAAACCAGAACCTTTTGTTGCCCAGGTACTGCCAGACCGTTTCTGTGGGTTTGCCGGCAATGGCCTGCTCAACGTTATAAGCGCCCCTGCTGCCCTTGAAATGCAACACAAATGATACCATAAATAGCAATACAAAAGCCAGGGTAAGCGAGTGTTTGTAGATACCGAGGAAAATGCCACCCTTTTTCACCGGCCAGGGGGCATCAGGGTGCGGGCGCGGCTCCCGGTCCACTTCCTCTGGTTCATCCAGCTTTTTGGACTCGGCCGATCCCTTCTGCCTTAGGAAAATGGTAAGGTAAACATAGGAAGCCATTTGCAGGAATTCGCTTTCCCAGTTCTCGAAGGTGGCTTCCAGGAAGTGGTTACTGGAAAGATAGGGCCAGAAGGCCAGCGGTGCCGAACCCCTTTCCATCAGCTCCTCGTTATGTTCCAGCCAGCCCATGTAGGCCTGCCCGCCCCAGGCCAGCAGCAGTAGCAGGAGGAACACAATGGTAAGGCTGTTACGGTAGAAAAAGCTGTGTTGTGGAATGTTCCCGGTAGCCATGTTGCAGGTTTATGTTCCTGTTTAGCTTTGCAAACAGGATGCCGGTGGCATAACTTTTGAATTTTACATGGTGAACTAAACACCTATTTTATGCAAGACAAACCAGGTGAAATGGCCACGCTTACCCAGGTAATGGAAAAGATGAGGGCTAAAGGATATGAAGAAGAGTTCAAAATGAGTGATCACGGCAGGATGCAGTCGCCGGACAGCAAACAGGTATATAATCCTGAAGACCTGAAGATTGTCAAAAGCTTCCGCTTTGAAGGCGAATCAGATCCTGGTGATTCCTCGGTGCTATACCTCCTGGAAGCGAAAGACGGGAGAAAAGGTTACCTGCTGGACGCCTACGGGGCTTACAGCGGGCATGAGGAAAGCGGGTTTGACGATTTTCTCAAAAAGATCCCGGTAGAGGACCGGGAGGAGCAGCTTTGATGTGTGCAGGTGGTAAATGTGCGAATGTGCAGATGAATGAACGCGAACCGGATCTCATCTGCACATTTGCATATCTGCACCTATGCACATCATTCACCTGCTCTTCCGCAGGAAAGCCAGCAGCACTTTCTCATCATGGTGCAGGGCCCCTTTCTCAGGGCGGTTCCGGCTGCTCCGCACCCGCTGCAGGTAAGGCTCCAGGCAACCGTTCTCATAGGCCTCCAGCAAACGGGGGTGCACATAGTATTTTTTGCAGACAGCCCTTGTATTCCCCAACCTGGCGGCTACGCCATCCATTACGCTTACAATATTGCGCTTACAGGCAGTGGCCGATTCAAAGGGCGGCAGGTCTGCCAGCAGGTTCAGGGCATGCACGCTGCCGGCCCAGGTACGGAAATCCTTGCAGGAAAAATCCTCCCCGGTGCATGCTTTCAGGAAATCGTTCATATCCCCGGAATCCAGGCTCCTGTGATCCCCGTGTTCATCATAGTACTGGAACAATTCCTGCCCGGGAATGTCCTTTACTTTTTTGAGCATCCTGGCCAGGGCTGCATGCCGGATCATGATCTGCTGCACAACACCCTTTTTACCCTTAAAATGAAAAAATAGCGTGCTCCCGTTTATTTTCAGGTGCCGGTTGCGCAGGGTGGTAAGCCCGTAGGAGCCGTACAGCTTTTCATAGGCGGAGTTGCCTACCCGTATCCAGGTTTCCTGCAGCACGCTCAGGGCAATGGCCGTTACCTTCTCCTTATCCATATGTTTTTTCCTGAGTCCTGCTTTCAGGCGTTTCCGTATCTGAGGCAGTTTTTCCCCAAAATGTAGCAGGCGGTCGTACTTGGTCTCGTTCCGCACCTGCATCCAGGTGTTATGATAGCGGTACTGGCGGCGGCCCATAGCGTCTATGCCGGTGGCCTGCAAATGGCCATTGGCATAAGGGCATATCCATACCTGCTCCCAGGCCGGCGGCAGCACCAGCCTGCGGATGCGCTCCAGGGTGGCTTCATCCGTGATCCTGTTGCCCTGCCGGTCTGTATAATATACTTCGCTGCCGTTCTTCACGCGGGTATAACCCGGCATGCCTGTTCTGACATAGCGGAGCCGGGCGGCCCTGGCCACCTCCAATGTGTCCGGGATCTCCATGTGCACTTTATTATCCGTTGATGATCTCTCCACCATTGGGGTGCAGCACCTGGCCGGTTATGTAGCTGGCATCTTCGCTGGCCAGGAATACGTAACAGGGTGCTACCTCTGCCGGTTCCCCTGCCCGTTTCAGCGGTACATCCGTACCAAACTTTGCCACCCCTTCCGGCGGAAAAGTAGCTGGTATCAGCGGTGTCCAGATAGGGCCGGGTGCAACCCCGTTCACCCTTATTCCCTTTTCTGCCAGCGCGGCGGAAAGGGAGCGGGTAAAGCTTACAATAGCGCCTTTGGTGGCCGCATAGTCCAGCAGGTGGGAGCTGCCGCGGTAAGCGGTTACCGAAGTGGTATTGATAATGCTGCTCCCCTTTTTCAGGTGCGGCAGGGCGGCCTTTGTGATATAGAAGTGCGCAAAAATGTTGATAGCAAAAGTACGCTGCAGCTGCTCGGCGGTAATATTCTCCAGCGAAGGCTGGGGGTATTGTACTGCTGCATTGTTCACCACAATATCCAGCTGCCCGAATTTTTTGATAGTTTGCTGCACAATGCGCTGGCAATGTTTCTCTTTGGATACATCGCCGGCAATCAGCAGGGCCTTGCTTCCCCGTTCCTCTACCAGCTGCAGCGTTTTGCGGGCATCCACTTCTTCGTCCAGGTAGGCAATGGCCACATGCGCGCCCTCTGCAGCAAAGGCTACGGCTACTGCCCGGCCTATGCCGCTATCGCCGCCTGTAATAATGGCCACCTTGTCCTTCAGGCGTCCTCCGGGCGGAGCCGGCGGCCTGGCATACTGCGGCTCCGGCCGCATTTCCTTTTCAATGCCCGGTTGCTTTTCCTGGTGCTGCGGCGGGCGAACCGGTTTTTTCTTGGCTGACTTTTGCATAGTATCCTTTTTTAGTGATCACTCCATTCATGTCATATTCCCGGAAGCAGTTGCAGCAGTCATTAATGATCTGCCATGCATATTCCTGCATGACCTTGTCCGGTTCCGTAACCGTGGGCACGATCTTCTGCGCGGCGATAATGCTGCCCCTGCAGGCAATGGCGTAAAAAGCATACAGCTCCTGCACGCCCAGCTCCTGCACCGGCGCGGCATAGCCGGTAACTGCCAGCCCCACGCTGCTGTTGAACAGCGTACAAACGCCCTGCGCCATCTGGGCAGCTACCTCCGGCGATACAGCGTTGCAGGACAAGGCATGTATGGGCTCCACTCCCAGGTGCTTCACCTTCTGGCCCGTGTTATACGCGGTAATGCCGCCCTGGAAGAACTGTGTGGCGCCTTCCGCCTGGCTCAGGAACATCTGCAGGTACCCGGCCGTCACGCTTTCTGCCACGGCAATAGTAAGGTCATTGGCCAGGCAGTGATCATGTATGAAGGCAATTGGTGATTGCATTGGCTACGGAATTTAAAAGGCCGCCTGCATCTTTCACGCAGGGGGCCTTCATGGGTTTCCATTCAACAAATACAGCATTATTCTGCAGCGGCTTCTTCATTAATAGAAGACTCTGCAATTTCGGTCAGCAGTTGGTCTGTTTCCTTTTCTTCATCCAGCGTTTGCTCCAGGAGGGATGCTGCTTCGGTATGCCCCATTTTCATGGCCAGAGCGCGAAGACTGCCATAGGAAGCTATCTCATAGTGCTCGATCTTCTGTGCAGCTATGATCAGGCCCGCATCTCTTACCGCGCTGTCCTCTTCTGTGTCGCTGATCACGGTTTGCCCTTCTGCTATCAGGCCTTCCATGGCTTCGCATTTCTTCCCGGTAGCTCTTACACCCATCATGTCAAAAATGCTTTCCAGCCGGGTTACGTGCTCCTTGGTTACTTCCAGGTGTTCTTCTATGGCATTGGCCAGCTCTTCGGAAGTAGCGGCCTTGCGCATTTTCGGAAGGGCTTTTACCAGGTGCTTTTCCGCCCAGTAAATGTCTTTCAGCTCGTCCATGAACAGGTTATGGAATTTGGAGTCCCCGTTATGTTTGCTTTTGGAGGAAGCTGTCTTTGTAGTTCTGGATGATGTTTTTGTTGTACCAGCCATAAGATTTGAGTTTTAAAGCATGAATAAATAGTGTTTGACGTCAGCTCTTTTTCCTGTCCTGCGGGTTGGCAGGAGTACGTTTTATTTCCCGTTCGGGTATCTCGTCCGGTATTTCGCGCTTGTCGGGCGACTGCTGTGATGGTGTTTTATCTTTACCGGGTGGATGTTTTATTTCGGGCGGCACCTTCGGATTGCCTTTCGGCTTGTTGCCCTTATCCTGTCCTGGTTTCATGATCTACAATTTTTGAAATGAAAGAATATGTGTGATGCAGGTATCAGTTCAAGTTGCACAGTACACAACATAAAAACAAAGTTCATTCCATCGGCATCCGGGGCATGTAGCTGGCCGTTTACAGAGATAACACACGGAGGCCATACACGCTGTTAGCCGCAAACGCCCACCAGTGCTGTAGAAATCCATTTTCACAATGTGGAAATTCTTTCACGGGAAAAGATTGGTTATATTTGATACAGAAGTAGTTAACGCATGCATAATCCGGTACAAAAGAAAATACGGCTAGGCTTTTTCATTGCCTTCTCGGTTATTATTGCAGCATCCTTTTTCTCTTACCTGGTTACCAAGAACCTGCTGGACAACGCCACCAGGCTCAACCGTGCCATAGAAGTGTCCCGGAGGCTGGAAACGATCGTGAAGCAGCTGAAGGACGCTGAAGCGGCCATCAGGGGCTATAACCTTACAAACGACAGCTCCTTTCTGCGGCCGAGCATGAATGAAAGAAGCAACCGCATAGCCGACGAGTACCATGCGCTCCGCCATATTACGGCCGGCAACCCGCGACAGCAGCAACACCTGGACACCCTGAAGCTGCTGCTGGATATTAAATATGCACAGCTAAGAACGGGCTCCCGCCGGGATACTCCCCGGAAGGAAAAGCAGTCCGTTACAGAAGGGGAACGCATCATGGAACGCATAGAACGGCGGGTGCAGGCCATGATGCATATTGAGAATGCGCAGCTCCATGAAAAGGCGGAGCTGTTCCGTTTCTTCTCCGCCCTCTGGGTGCCGGTGATCTTCATCTCGTCGCTGGTGGCCATCCTGATCGGTATCTATTCCTATATTACCCTTACCAGGGAATTCAAGCTGCAGCTGCATATCGAGTCCAAGCTCAAATCCTACCAGCGGGACCTGCAGCAGAATATCATGCTGCTGAACAAAAGCAACCAGGAGCTGGAGCAGTTTGCCTATGTAGCCTCCCACGACCTGCAGGAGCCATTGCGTAAAATATCCACCTTCAGCGACCGGCTGCAGGTAAAATACAGGGAGCAGCTGCCGCCAGACGCCGCGCAGCTGCTGGACCGGATGGTGGTGGCGGTATCCCGCATGCGGGTGCTGATCAACGACCTGCTGGCGTTTTCCAGGGCAGGCCGTATTGCTCCGGAGAGCCTTGTTGCCGCAGACCTGAACCAGCTGCTGCAAAATGTACTGAGCGACCTGGAACTGAGCCTGCAGGAAAAGAACGCGGTGGTGAATGCAGCTGAGCTGCCGGTAGTGGAAGGCAACGCTACCAACTTCCAGCAACTGTTCCAGAACCTGCTGGCCAATGCCATCAAATTTGCACACCCCGGCAGGCGGCTGGCCATCAATATCACCTGCCAGCTGCTGAAAGGGAAAGAGATCAGTGTGATCAAGGAAAACCGCTGGGAAGACACCTTCTGCCGCATCTGCATCGAGGACAACGGGATAGGGTTTGACCAGGCTTACGCAGAACGCATATTCCTGATTTTCCAGCGCCTGCACGGCGTAAGCGAATATTCCGGCACCGGCATAGGACTGGCCATCTGTAAAAAAATTGTGGACAGCCACCAGGGCTTCATTATGGCATACGGCTACCCGGACAAGGGCGCCACCTTTGTAATTATTTTACCATTAAAACAAAAAAAATGAGCCCTGGCGCGCCGACGGGAAAATTTAGCATCTTAATTGCGGAAGATGATGCAGATGACAGGGAATTGCTGAAAGCGGCTTTTGACGAGCATAATTTTCACCACAATGTTAAATTCGTAGAAAATGGAGAAGAGCTTATACGGTACCTGAAACGGAAAGGCATTTATGCGGATGAGCTGAAACACCCGTTTCCTCAAATTATCCTCATGGACCTCAACATGCCTAAAAAAGACGGGCGGGAAGCGCTAAAGGAGATCAAAACGGACAATTACCTGAAAAGTATTCCCGTTATCATACTGACCACATCAACCGAGGAAAAAGATGTATTAAACAGCTACGAGCTGGGAGTGAACAGCTTCATCATTAAGCCGGTTACTTTCCAGCAGCTGGTGGACTTCACCCAAAACCTGTGGAGATACTGGTTTGAATTCGTAGCACTGCCAAACGTTCAAACACTGCCATGACAGACGAACCGATACATATATTGATGATCGATGATGATGAAGATGATTTTTTCCTGGTAAACGAGCTGCTGCAGGACATCTCTCCCGGGCAGTACCAGCTGGAATGGGCCCCTACCTACGCGCTGGCGCTGACGGAGATAGAGCGCCGCGCGCACGACATTTACCTGGTGGACTACCGGCTGGGGCCTTATACCGGGATAGACATACTCCATCATTTTCAGCAGCTGCACTACAAGGCCCCGGTGATCATGCTCACCGGCAAGGGAGACTATAACATTGACAAGGAGGCCATGATGGCCGGCGCTTCCGATTACCTGGTAAAAGGCGATATCAGCGCAGACCTGCTGGAACGGTCCATCCGTTACGCGCTGGATGAAATGAACCACCTGCGCACGCTTGCGGAAAGCGAGAAAAAATATTACGGCGTATTTGAAAAGGCGCACGACCTGATCCTGCTGGCGGATTGCGACAAGAATATCATAGATGCCAACCCCTCGTCCTTAAGGGTGCTGCAATACAATAAAGAGGAAATACTGGGCATGAACCTGAGGAACCTTTTCCTGTTCGAGGAGCAATGCCGGCATTTCTTTGAGCAGATCTGCGGGGAGCAGGGCAGCGTACAAACAGAATACAACTTTGTGAACAAGGCCGGCAAGAAACTGGACGTGCTGGTAAATGCCGTAATGCTGGACGAAGCGGAACAGATATTCCTGTGCGTGGTACAGGACATTACGGAAAAGAAAAAAGAGGAGCAGGAGAAACAGCAGCAGCAGAAGTTTGTGATCACCGGCCGCATTGCCCGCGTAATAGCGCATGAGGTAAGGAACCCGCTGACCAACATCCTGCTGGCCGTAAGCCAGTTCAAACAGGAGCCGGCAGGCTCCGAGGACAGCCAGCTGTATACCGATATTATTGAACGGAATTGCATCCGCATTAACCAGCTCATTACCGAGCTGCTGCACAGCACGCGCATGATAGAGCTGCACATGCAACCGCACGGCATCAACGAGCTGACGGAAAAAGCGCTGGGGCTGGCACAGGACCGCCTGCAGCTGCATGAAGTAAAAGTGGAGAAACGGCTGGTGGAGCCGGATATACTGGTCTCAGCCGATGCGGAGAAAGTGGAGATCGCCCTGCTCAATATTATTATTAATGCCATAGAAGCCATGCCGCCCGGCAAAGGCGAGCTGAGTATCCAGACTGCGCGCCAGAACGGCAAGGCCCTGATACAGATCAGCGACAACGGGATAGGCATCCCGGAAGAAATGAGAACAAAACTGTTTGATCCTTTCTTTACCAACAAGCCCAAAGGCAGCGGCCTGGGTCTGACCAGCACACAGAATATCATTATCAATCACAAGGGGAATATTCATGTGGACAGCGAGCCCGGCAAGGGCACTACGTTCAGTATTATGTTGCCGGTACAATAAACCTGATGCGTGGATATGCAAATGTGCATATCCACATATCACTTTTTCAGTTTCTCCTCCGTCTTCTCTATTGCTTCCTCCACGGAGTGAGAGCCCTTCATGCTGATGCGCTTCTTGGTTTCTTCCGCCAGGGTGGAGTAGTATTTATGCAGTACGTCCAGCTCTTCTTCGGTGAGGTCTTCCGCCACGATCAGGCGGTTGCTGGCTGCACGGTTGGCAGCGATCAGCTCGTTCAGCTTCAGCTGTACTGATTTGGATTCCTTGTTCTGCGATTTCTGGATCACGAACACCATCAGGAAAGTGATAATGGTAGTGCCGGTATTGATCACCAGCTGCCAGGTATCTGAAAAGCCGAATACAGGGCCGGTAACGGCCCATATGATCACTACTGCCAGGGCAACGCCAAATGCCCATGCAGAGCCGGTAGCGGTAATGACAGCGGAGGCAAAGCGTTCAAAGAACCCGGCAATGCCTTCCTTACTCCCGTTTCCGTTTGGAGGTGGTGGGTCCTGCTGCTTGTTCTGGTTTTTCATCACATGGCATTCAATAGTTTATATTCAACAGGCGCAGCTTGTTATAGAGTGTTTTACGGTCTATATTGAGCAGCTGCGCTGCCTTGGTCTTGTTGTACTTAACCTCTTTCAGCACATTGATGATCTTGTTGTATTCCGCCTGCAGGGCCACTGTTTTAAGATCGTTCTCATTGGCGATGGCGGCCAGCTCGCTTACATGGTCCTCGTCATAGCTTTGGTTAAAGGCCTCTTTCATTTCCAGGGGCAGGGCAGACATGGTAATGTCCTGGTGCTCCGGTGTAAGCAGGCAGGCGCGGCGTATCACATTCTTCAGCTCCCGGATATTGCCCGGCCAGGAGTATTTCTGGAAGCAGGCCCATACTTCAGGCGTGATCTTGCCGCAGTTCTTCTGCAGTTCCTTTTCCACCTGGGCTACAAATGCGTTCACGAACAGGGGCAGGTCTTCCTGGCGTTCGCGCAGCGGCGGTATGTAGATGGTGAATTCATTGAAGCGGTGAAAGAGGTCTTCCCGGAACTTGCCGCGCTGTACTGATTCCGAGAGCTTTTCATTGGATGCCACAATAATGCGCACATCCACCGGTATTTCCTTCAGGCTGCCTACCCGCCGTATCACTTTTTCCTGTATCACGCGCAGCAGGGCTACCTGAATGTCGTAAGAGAGATTGGATACTTCGTCCAGGAAAAGGGTGCCGCCATGGGCCTGTTCAAAGGCGCCTATCTTGGTATTGATGGCGCCGGTAAAGGAACCTTTTTCATGGCCGAACAGCTCGCTGGCAGCCAGCTCTTTGGACAGGCTGCCGCAGTCCAGCGCCACAAAAGGCTGCGCACTGCGCTTGCTGTGATGGTGAATAAGATGGGCCACTGATTCCTTGCCGGTACCGGTTTCACCGAAGATGATCACGCTATAGTCTGTAGGCGCTACCAGCTTTATCTGGCGGAACAGCTCCCGGGCCCCGCTGCTTTCACCATATACATATTTGTTGGTCTGATCAAGCGGCTCTGATACGGGCACCTCCCCGTTACTATCACTCTCGGTACGGCGCTGCGGCTGCGGCTGGGAAACAGAGATAACACTATCCCGCTCGCCCTGGGCGTCCAGGTGCGCAAACGCTTTATGCACCAGGTTCAGTATCTCATCCGGGTACAGCGGTTTGGAAAGATAATCATAAGCGCCGTTCTTCACCATTTCCACGGCCACCCGCACATCCGTATACCCTGTTATGATGATCACAATGGTGCGGGGGTTCAACTGACGAATATCCTGCATAAGCTGGGCACCGTCGGTATCTTTCAAGCGGTAATCGCATAATACAAGATCATAAGGTTTTTCCTTCATCATCTTCAGGGCTGCGTTACCGGACATGGTGGTGTCTACCTTAAAGCCATGCTTGCCGAGAAATTTGCTCAACAAAGTACAGATATTGATCTCGTCGTCTATGATCATTATATTTCTCATAATGGTAATGTGTGATGTTGGCGATAAGCTTTTAAAGTTACGAATTAAATATCAGGCCGGCTAACTTTTAACATCCTGCATTAGCTCGTCCAGGTTCTTTACACTGAATGGTTTAGCAAGAAAATAAGTGGCGCCGGCGCTGAGCGCCTTTTGCTTTTCCATACCGTTGTCATACGCACTGATGGTAATGACCCTTAGCGACGGGTACTGCTGTTTGATGGCAGGCAATACCTCGAGGCCGGATCCATCCGGCAGATGAATATCCAGGAAAAGGATATCCGGTTGCTGGCGCTGTATATGTTGAAGTCCCGCCCTGAGATCATGCACATATTTTACGCTGTAGCCCTGTTTCGCTAAACTCATTTGCAATAGCCTGCAGATGTCCGGTTCATCATCAATGATCAGGATAAATGAGCTTTTCATTTTTCTAGTTGAGACTAAGTCTGACAACAGACCCACTCCCTGTTTTCTGTGTTGTAACATACTTGTGCTTATTCCATTGTTCCATTAATAACCTGGCGATCAGGTAACAAACACTGGATTCAGCTCCCTGATTCTGGTTAATACTGGTTTTTTCCAATCCGTCGTAGCAGCCATGAGTGAGTGGGTTATATATCAGTTGTTTAAGATGGTTATTGCCTAGATACCAGCTAAAGGCCAGCCGCATCCTTTCCAGGTAAGCAGGATTGCCCGTGGCCAGGGTAAAGGTATGCAGGGCCAGCATGGTATAGGCTACTTCAATGGACTGCTCTCCCCCTTCACAAACGGGGGTATCATCCTTATGTTTATGACACCAGGTTTTATTATTGATCAGTTTCATGTAATTATCCGTAAAGGTTCTGCTGCACAGGAAATCGAGGCTTTCCTCCGCAATTCGCCGCCAGGCGATATTGCCGGATACCTGGCAAGCCATCATCATGGCTTCCGGCAAAACGGCATTGCCATAGGTAAGAACAGGCTCAAACCATCTCCATTGCGGATCTGCTTCCTGCTGGTAGCTCCTGGCAAGGCGGGCGGCCAGTGTATGCAATATGTCTTCTGCTATACCGCCGGGCCTGTACTGCAGGTAATAATACATTCCCTTTATAGCAAAGGCCAGCGCGCGTGGAGCAGTGAGGCGCTCCAGCCAGGTAAAACAGGGCTGCAGCACCCTGGCTGCCTGCTGTACCAGCATGGGTGGGAGCCGGCGATGCAGGTGCAGCAGGTATCCCAGCGCCCATACGGCACGCCCGTTGGCATCCTCCATACTTACCTCATGGTTCATGGATGAAAAATAACCGCCTGTTTCCACGTAGTTCAGGAAAGTGCCATCAGGCTGCTGGCAGTACTCCACGAAGTCAAGGTATTTATGACCAAGGGAATATACGAAGCTGCTCTCTTTTATAGTAGTGGCGTACATGCATATGGCGATCAGCGCCCGGGCGTTGTCGTCCAGGGTGTAACCGGAGGAGGGGTCCGGCTGCTCGAACTTCGAGAACTGTATCATGCCAAATTCGTCGGTCATGCGGTCTATATGGTCCAGGTAGGCCGGCGGCAGGCTGGGCAGCGGCATTCTTTTTTCCTCCATTATTTCCCGGAACAGCGACATATGGGCAATGGCTACATTGTCCCAGATAGCGTTGCGCGTTCTTTCTATAGCGTTGTTGCTCATCTGCCGGCGCAGCTCCGGGTGCTGCAGCAGGTGAATGGCCCGCTGGGCCAGCTGCGTATGATCGCCAATGTCTATCAGGTAGCCGCAGCTGCTGTCCAGCATTTCGCGGGCCTGTGCAAAGGCAGTGCTTACAATGGGGCATCCGGCGCTCAGTGCATACAGAAAAGTGCCGCTCACAGCCTGGTATGGATCTTTGGACGTGAACAGGTAAATGTCTGTGAGCGCCAGGTAATCCAGCAAGGCATCCAGGCTGAGGTAGCTGTTCACAAACCGTACATGCTGTTCCAGGCCCAGCTCCTGCACCAGCAGCTCCAGGCGCTGCCGGTACTGCTCTCCATCCCTGGCCAGCACTACAGGATGCGTTTTACCCAATACCAGGTACATGGCATCCGGGAACTGCTGCACAATGGGTACCATGGCGCGGATAGCGGTTTCCAGGTTCTTGTTCTCGCTGAGCAGGCCAAAGGTGGTGAGCACTTTTCTATCCTGCAGGCCGTACTGCGCTTTCAGGGAAGGCACATCTTCCGTTATACGGGCATGCACGCCATGCGGTATATGTACGATCTTATGAGCCGGCAGGTGATATACGGACAGGAGTATATCTGCCGAGGCCTGTGTCATAACAATGATCTTGCTGGCCAGGGAACCTATGATGCTGACCACTTTCCGGCATTTGGGGTCCGGGTAGGGCAGCACGGTATGGAACCGTACCATAAAGGGCTTATCCAGCAGTGAGATCATGGCCAGCAGGTTATGGCCGTATTCTCCGCCATACAACCCGAACTCATGTTCAAAGCAGACCATATCAATTTGTTCATCTGCATTTACGCGGTGCGCAAATGCTACGCAACTCTCAATATCAAACGGATCCACCACGTACTCCACAGGCGGCTGCAGCTTTGCCGTTTCACCGGCTGCCTGCAAGGCGCAGATACTGATATCCAGCTGTCCTGAAAATGATTTGTGCAGTGCGTTTAACAGATCCTGTGCAAAGGTTGCAATGCCGCATTCGCGTGGTGGAAAAGAAGTAACAAAAAGCAAGGCCTTATTCATAAACTATTTTTTTTCGCGTAGTATAGGCTCACTGTCCTATCAGGTATCCACTTGTTCCAAATATCAATCCAACCACAGCGGTGTCTGTGTGCTGCCTTGTAGCGCGGGACAGGAGTGCAAAACGTGTAGAGAAATTTCCACAATTCTTTTCCTGCGCTCCACATTACTGTGACCACACCTTATACAAAAAAAATTCTTGAAGGCGTTAACATAAAATTCACATTTAAATAAATGGTAGCGGCTAGTTTTGCGATGAGCGTTACCTCAAGAGGTACCAACCATATCTATCTTAGAAAGCACTATTTTTCATTTATTGGGACATTAAAAAAATCTGCGCATGAGAAACCTTGCCTGTACATTTAAGGTAAATGGCGTCCCCAAAAGGATCTGCCTGAAAAAAATTGCGAAGGAAAGGAAATTCCGTGTAACGGTAGAAGGCGTGCAAATGGAATATTCCCTGACAGAGCAGAACAAGATCTTGCCGGTAAGCGAGAGCCAGCTGCCGGACACAGCACTATTGCCGCATATTGAATGGATGATCCGGCATTACTTTAATAATACCAAGCAGCTTATATAGTACCTACTTGTCAGTAGCCTGATTGTTACAAGGTTTGTTCTTCGAATCTGGTCTAAAACCATTAACAGCCGGCTGGGCCTTTATGCATACGTCATTTCAACCAACCATTAAAAAATGACTTGCGGCCCGGCCTTTTTAATATGCGGATGTGCTGATATGTTAATGAGAGGATTCGCTGCATTATAATCAGCAAATGAGCATATCAGCACATTTGCACATTACACAAACCCTTTCTCCAGCGCCAAAAACGCCTCCGCAGCATTCAGGTGCTCCCACAGCACCGCATATACGGCCTGTGCCACCGGCATATAGGCGCCTATGGCATCGTTTATTTCATAAATGCATTTGCTGGCATAGTAGCCTTCGGCTATCATGTTCAGCTCCAGCTGTGCCGCCTTTACACTGTAGCCTTTGCCTATCATGTTGCCAAAGGTGCGGTTGCGGCTGTGCAGGGAGTAGCAGGTTACCAGCAGGTCGCCCAGGTAGGCGCTGGCCGTGTAGTTATGCGGCAGTAGTTCCGGTCCCTGCGCAGGGCCGGCCCAGGCGGTATATTTTTCCAGGAAATGCTGCATTTCCCGGAAGCAGTTGGCGATCAGCACGCTCAGGAAATTATCGCCGTACTCCAGGCCATGCGCTATACCGGCGCCCATGGCATAAATGTTCTTGAGCACAGCAGCCAGCTGTACGCCTGTCACATCATTGTTGACGGCGGTTTGCAGGTAGCTGTTGGTGAAAAGGTCTGCCATGCTTTGCGCGGTATCCAGGTGCAGGCCGGAAAAAGTAAGATAAGATAATTTCTCGTTGGCTATTTCCTCTGCATGGCAGGGGCCGGTAAGGGCAAAGTACCCTTCCGGCGGCAGGTTAAAACAGTCAGCCAGGTATTCATTGATCAGCATATTGCTGTCCGGTATCATCCCTTTAATGGCCGATATCACTTTCTTCCCCTGCAGGGCTGCCGGCGGCAATACCTGCAGCACATTTTCCAGGAAGGCTGATGGCACTGCCAGTATCAGCACCTCGCTGCCGGCCACTACCTGTTGCAGGTTGCTGCTGAGCTGCAGCAGGTGGGTATCAAAATATACGGAGGTAAGATAATGCTTGTTGTGATGGCGCAGCTGCATATGGCGGATGGTGTCCTCATTCCTGATCCACCAGTTTACCTGCTGCCCGTTGTCTGTTAATATCTTTGCCAGGGCGGTAGCCCAGCTGCCACTGCCGATGATGCCCGTTGTATATGTTTTGCTCAACCGTTGAATTTTCCGCAAAATAATTAAAAAGTGAAAAGTGAATTTCACCTTTCATCACTTCGTGCCTTCAAACAGCTCTGCGGCGGGTACGACTTTTACTTTCTTGCCTGCTTTCAGATCGCGGGAAACGGCGGCATAGGGACCGCTCACTACCTGGTCGCCGGGCTGCAGGCCGGACAGGATCTCTATGTAGTTATCATCCTGGATACCGGTTTTCACTTCCACCTGTTTTACGGTATTGTCCTTTTGCAGCACGAACACTACTTCCCGGGTATCTTTCCTGGCAGCAGCGGCTTTAGCGGCGGGCGAGCCTTCCTCGGCAGCAATGGCCTTTTTCGGAACGCTGTCCTGCCGGCCTACTTCCACTTCGCGGGTGGTTACTGCGTTGATAGGTACAGACAGCGCCTGTTTCTTGCGCTGGGTCTGTATATCCACGCTGGCGCTCATGCCCGGGCGGAACGGGAAGTTCTTGGGATGGGTGGGGTCTATCAGGTCTTTATAGCTGTCATTCAGGATGCGGATGTGCACAATGTAGCTGGTCACCTGCTCTGCGGAGGAGGTGGTACCGGTAGTGGAAGCTGTGGCCGCGCCTTTGCTGGAGCTGGCTATCTGGGTAACAATGCCCTTGAACTTGCGGTCGTTGTAGGCGTCCACCTCGATCACGGCCGTATCCCCGTATTTTACGCGGGGAATATCATTTTCGCCTACATCCACCTGTACTTCCATTACACTCAGGTCTGCAATGCGCATGATCTCCGTGCCGGTCATTTGCAGGGTCCCTACTACGCGCTCGCCTTTCTTTACCGGCAGCAGGGAAACAATGCCATGCATGGGCGATACGATGGTGGTACGGCCCAGGGTCTTATTGGCCTCCGTAAGGCTGGCCTGCGCGCTGGCCACTGCATATTTATAGCTGTTCACCTGCTGTACTGCGGCATTGTAATCGGCCAGGGCGGAACGGTAGGCGGATTCTGCGGATTCAAACTCACTCCTGGATACTACCTTTTGCGCAAACAGCTCCTTATTACGGTCATAAGCGGCCTTGTACTGTTCCAGCTTGGCCTTGTAGGCGTTCAGGGCCGCAGAGGAATTGGCCATCTGGGCCTGCGACTGGCTAAGAGCAGCCATGGCCTTGTCGCGCTGGGAGCCGTAGATGTCTGCATAGATCCTTACCAGCACCTGTCCCTTTTTCACAGAATCTCCCTCTTCAACCGGGAGGTCCACGATCTCGCCGGAAACATCCGAGCTTACTTTTACTTCCACTTCGGGGTAGATCTTGCCGGTAGCGGCCACCACCTCGATGATATCCCGGGCGGCTGCCTTATCTACAGCCACGCGGGTGCCTTCATCCTTGCCGATCACGCCGGAGGCTTTGAGCACCAGCAGTAATACAATGAGCGCTACCAGGCTGCCAATTATCCAATAAAGTGTCTTTTTCTTCATAGAGCGGTTTATTACTAAGGCACGGGATTTACAGGGTTATTTTCTGGTCCCGGTAAAACTCCAGCAGTTTCATTCTGAAAATATAATCATATTGGGCCGATACCTTGTTGATCTGGGCCTGGAACAAATTATTTTGTGTGGTAATATAATCGATCGTGTTCATTAAACCTAAATTAAACCGTTTGGTGGCAAAATCAAAGGCTTTTTGCGAGGCTTCCACTCCTTTGCTGGCGGCATAGAATTTTTGTATGGCAGCAACGGCATTGGCATGGGCGGTATAAATATCCTGCCTGAGCTGCTGGTGATCCAGGTCGCGGGTCAGCTGCTGGTTGTACAGGTCCAGCTTGGCCCTTTTGTAATTGCTGCGCAGCTGCCAGCCGTTCAGGATAGGAATGCTGAGGCTTAAACCTATCTGTTGCTGGAAGTTATTGCTGATCTGCTCTCCAAAAGGGGTTTTTCCGAGATCGATGTTGGTTTGCCTGTAGTAGGGGTCTGTGATCACCTTGTAGTTGGTACCGTTGACATTCACATTACCTATGGTATCTGTAAACGGTCCTACAATTCCAGTACCCGTACTGTTCACATTATTGGCGTAGTTGGTACCGATACCTGCCGAAAGGGACAATGTGGGAAACATGGCGCCCCTGGCAGCGGCCACCGATCTTTCCATGGCTTTGATCAGCAGCGAGTCTGCCCTTACCAGCGGGTTGGTGGCCAGGGAGGCGCTGTACACCATTTCCGGGTCTACCTCGCTTAGCCGGGGCAGGGGGATATTGGCAATATTGGCCGGTATCTCCGGTTTGAAAGGCACGTCAAAATCCAGGTTCAGCAGGGCTTTCATCTGCAGGATGGACAGGGTCACATTATTCTGCGCCGTGATCAGGTTGGCGCTGTCCCTGGCCAGCTGGGCTTCCAGGTCGGCCTGGTTGCTTTCGGGCACGGAGCCGGCTATCACCAGCTTTTCTGTATTGGCCAGCTGGGCCTTGGTGAGCGCCAGCTGCGTTTCATTCACATGCACCTGCTCATTGTTCTGCAGTATCTGCAGGAAGGCAGATGCTATGTTAAAGGCTACATCGTTCTTTGCCTTTTCCAGCAAAAAGCGGGATGCCTCCGCCTGGTAGGTATTGGAGGCAATGGTATTACGCTTGGAAAACCAGTTGAACAGGGTAACGCTGGTATTCAGGCTGGCGTTGGATGAAAAGAAGCCCTGGGTTTCGTAGCTGTAGGTAGTAAGGTTCACACTACGGCCTGCATTGTAGTTACCGCTCACATTCCCGCTCAGGGTAGGTATCTGGGACAACCGGCTTTGCTTGAGCGTAAGCTCGGCAAACCGCCTTTGTACATCCTGCTGTTTAATGGAGATATTGTTGGCCATCGCATAATCCACACAACGTTTAAGGCTCCAGGTATCCTGGGCAGCTACAGTGTTAGCAAACAATAAACAGAATACCAGGAAAGCTCCCGGAAGTTGGTATAACTTCATAGCGTAACAAAAATATGGTAATTGTGATGACAGCCTTAGCCACTTCTTTATAAAAGGCAAATTTTTATTAGGTATGGCGGATGGCCACACTAATTTAGTATAAAACATAACATTTTATTTATAGTTTTTTCCGAAATGTATGTTAAATGCCGGTTTAATGCATATTTACGGGGCAAATTACCGGACCTTTCCGTCCCTGATCTCTATGATCCGGTGGCCGAAAGCTGCATTTTGTTCGGAATGCGTAACCTGTACAATCGTGATCTTGTCTGTTTCATTGAGATGCCTGAACAGTTGCATGATCACCCGGGCCTGGTCGGAATGCAGGTTGCCCGTAGGCTCGTCTGCAAAGATCACGCGGGGCTCCGCCACAATGGCCCTGGCAATGCCTACCAGCTGCTGCTGGCCGCCGGAAAGCTGGTTGGGAAAGAGATCCTTCTTGGCCACAATGTTAAAGCGGTCCAGCACATCGGCCACCCGGCTCTTGCGTTCAGAGGAGGGCACGTTCTTATACAGCAATGGGGTTTCTATATTCTCGTAAACGGTCAGCTCATCGATCAGGTGATAGGCCTGGAACACGAAGCCAATGCTGCCGCGGTGCAGCTGGGTGCGTTTTTTCTCGCTCATTTTATGCACCGGTTCCCCTTCAAACAGGTATTCGCCTGCAGATGGCTCTTCCAGCAATCCCAGGATATGCAGCAGGGTAGATTTTCCTGATCCGGAAGGGCCCATAATGGACACAAACTCCCCGGCATGTATGGTCAGGTCTATATCATCCAGTACGGTGTTCTTACCAAATCCAACCGGGTAATGCTTTGAAATATGCTTTAATTGTATCATAGCTTGTATTTTATTCCGTTCTGATTGACTTTACCGGGTTCATTAGCGCAGCCCGCACCGACTGGATGCTGACCGTAATGACAGCTACCAGCAAGGCGATGCCGCCGGCCATGAGGAACACGCCAATATTGACCGGGATGCGGTATGCGTAATGCTGCAGCCATTGCTCCATGATATACCAGGCTACCGGGCTGGCGATCATTACGGACAGCAATACCAGCTTCACAAAATCCTTTGACAACAGGGTAACAATGCCGGCTACACTGGCACCCAGCACCTTGCGCACTCCCACTTCCCGGGTACGCCGGGTCATGACCAGCACCGAGATGGCAAACAGCCCCATACAGGAAATAATAATGGCCAGTACGGCGGCGCTGATAAATATACCGGAAAACCGCTGCTCCCGGCGGTACTGGCGGTCTGTATTCTCATCCAGGAAAGAAGGATCGGTACTGCTGTCGGGGTATGAGGCCTGCCATTGTTGCTTTACCAGGTTCATATAGCCGGGCAGGTTGCCGGCAGCTACTTTTACAAAAATATAATGCAGGGGCCAGGCCTTGTTTATATTCATGGTAAGCGGGCCTATTTCCTCTTTCAGGGATTTAAAGTTAAAGTCTTTCACAATACCGATCACCTGCTGCGGATGCGCGCTGTCCTCTACCGGCAGCAATGCTCCCAGCGCAGCCTCGACGCCGCCCAGCTGCGCCGCCATTCTCTCATTGACCAGCAGCGCGCTGGAGTCTGTGCCGTAGGCCGGCGAAAAATCCCGGCCGGCCACCAGCTCCAGCCCCAGGGCGCTCACATAATCATAGTCTACCCGCAGCCAGTTGGATCGCACCTCCCGGCCCTTGTAATCAAATGAGACAACCGAGGTGGCCGAGGAGCCATCCCGGCCCCGGCCCATATTGATATCCGTACCGGTAACCGCCAGTATGCCGGCCTGGCCGGAAAGCTGGTGGCGCATACGCTGCAGGGCCTGTTCGCCATTCACATTATAAGGCAGGGGAATGCTGATCACCTGCTCTTTATTGTATCCTAACGGTTTTTTACGGAGGTAGCCCAACTGCTGCCAGGCAATGAGCGTGCAGCATATCAGCAGGGAGGAGATCACAAACTGGGTAACGATCAGCACATTGCGCACCCGGTTGGACCTGCCAGTGAGCAGGTTACCTTTCAATACCCTGATGGTATTGAGGCGGGCTATAATGAGGGCGGGGTATCCACCGGCCACCAGGGTTACCAGCACAAAGGCCAGGAACAATCCTGACAGCAGCAATGGCTGTTTTAACAGACCCAGACTGAGCCGGTTGCTGAACAGCGCATTATATCCCGGCAGCAGGAAATAGGCCATCACCATGCCTGCCAGCAGGGCCAGCCCGCATACCAGCACGGCCTCCCCCCACAGCTGCATAATCACCTGCCTGCGGAAAGCGCCCAGTATCTTGCGCATGCCTATTTCCCGGGACCGGCTGAAAGCCCCGGCAATGGTCAGGTTCATGAAATTGACGCAGGCAATGAACAGGATAAAGATGCCGATCAGCAGCAGCATGTAAGGGTAAAACTTGCTGATAGCGCCACCCGAAGAGCTGATGCTGTTAAAATGTATACTGCTCAGGGGCATCAGGTGCAGGCCGATCAGCTCCCCGTCCTTTCCCGGAACAGCGCCGTCCCGCTTCAGGTTACGGATACTTTCCGCGAAATATTTGTTTGCAAACCCTCTGGCGCGCCGTTCAAACGCCGCTGCAGTAGCGTGGTCCGACAGCTGTAGAAACACTTCGTGCGTACTGCTGTTCCAGGCATCCTTATTGGCGGCATAATCCCGTACATGCTCAAAACGGCATAGCATGTCAAACTCCAGGCTGGAATTGTCCGGCACACCTTTCGCCACTGCGCTTACTATAAAAGTTTTCCAGTGGCCATCCAGGTATATTTCCAGAGACCGGCCTACCGGTTCTGCAGATCCGAAGATCGTCCCGGCCATCTTCTCCGTGATCACCACATTATCCAGGCTGCCCAGGGGCTGCTGCTTTTCCCCCCTTATTAGCGGGAAGGAAAACATGCGCAGGAAATCGGGGTCCACCCCTCGTATATCCGATCCGAACATTTTATCCTGGTAGCGCACCAGGCCGCTGGCTCCCATAAACCGGCTGGCCGCCTTTACCTCCGGGAACTCCTGTTTGAGGGCCGGCGTAAGCGGCATGGGCAGGTTAGATCTTTCTTCCGTTCCCTGCACATGATGCACGGATATGTAGAGCTGCTGCAGCTGCTGCCCGTGCTCATGGAACCGGTCAAAAGAGAACTCGCGGGCAGCGGTTAATATCAACAGTATGCTGGCAGCAAAGGCCACTGCCAGGCCCAGGATGTTCACAAAAGTGAGCAACCTGGACTTCCAGAGGTTGCGCCAGGCTATTTTCAGGTAGTTGCGGAACATAGCGCTTATTTTAATTATTCTGTTCTCAATGCTTTTACAGGATTGGATAATGCCGCCCGCAGCGCCTGCGGCACAATGGCTGTCAGCGCTACGCCCCACAGCAATAATGCGCACAGCAAGGCATTCCCGATACCGAAACCAGCCCGGTAGGCAAAATTCTGCAGGAACAATATGCCCAGCAGGTATCCCACAGGAACTGCTATGGCGGCTGCTATCAGCAGCAGCTTCAGGAAGCCCCTGGTAAGCAGCAGGACCAGTATGCCGGCGCCTGCTCCCATTACTTTCCGGATGCCCAGCTCCTTACGCCGGGTTTCCACGGTATAGGTGACCAGCGCCAGTAATCCCAGCGCGGCGATAAAAACGGATATAAAGGCCAGGTATCCCATGGCGGTAATGGTAGAGCGCTGCGCATACCTGCTGTGCAACGCTTCATCCAGCCAATAAGCGGTAAATGGCTGGGAGGGCTGCACCTTTTTCCATATCTCCTGCACCTGCTGCAGGCACTGTGCCCTGTCCCCGGGGCGCATGCTGATGTTCAGGTAACTGTAATGCGCTTTGCCCGCACGCAGCGCCAGCGGTCTTATGGGCACGCCCATACTTTCGTAATGAAAATCCTTTACTATGCCGCTAACTTCCATGCGGGTGGTATCATTCATCCAGATACTTTGCCCGATGGCGGCCTCGTTGCTTTTAAAGCGCAGCGCCTTTACGGCCGTTTCATTCAGCAGCACCGGCAGCACCCCTTGCTTTTCCTCTCCCAGCGGCCGGCCGGCCAGTAAGGTCAGCTGCATGACGGACAGGATGCCCGGCCCGGTATAGTAATAATTGATGTGAACGGGCTGGTCTCCCTTATGCAGTACAGCGGCAGCGCTGCCGGTAGCCCAGTGGCCAAAGCTGCCGGATACGGGCACAATACCCTCCACGCCGCTTAAACGGGATATTTCTTCCAACAACACCTCCTGGTTGGCGCCCAGCAGGGAAACCGCGAGCACCTGCTCTTTCCTGAAACCGGGGTCTGCTGCGGACATATGGGAGAACTGCCGGTAAAAGGCCCACAGGAAAATGATGATGATCAGCGATATGGCGAACTGAAATACGATCAGCGATTTACGAAGGCTTACACCGCCCCACAGCTTGGTTTGCGTGATGCCTCTCAATATGCTGGCTGGCCGGAAGGAAGCCAGCACCCAGGCCGGCAGCCCGCCTGCCAATATGCCGGTGCACAGGCCCAACAGCAACAGCGCCAGCAGCAAGGGCATGTCTGCAGAGAACCGGGGTATAAATTCCCAGTCTGCATTAAAAGCAGTGGAGTCCCGCATCCACAGCAGGATGAACACTGACATTACCAGGGATAGCAGGGATACGAGGACCGCTTCCGTAACGTACTGCATAAATACCTGGTAGCGTGTGGCGCCGGCCGTTTTCCGTATGCCTACGTCTTTTGCCCGGGAAAGCGAGCGCGCAATGGAAAGATTGGTATAGTTAAAACAGGCGGACAGTAAAATGATAAACGCAATTCCCGGCACTGTCAACGCCTTGCCCCAGGTGGTGGCGCCGGGCATCTCATTAGCCACATCACCAAAGGAAGGAGTGATACGGCTTACCGGCTGTGCTTTAAATGCCATGCTGCCCTGCTCCTGGCCCTTGTTCAGCATAGCTGCCTGCCGGTCCAGCAGGTTTTCCAGCGCCGCTTTCGTGGCATTGGGCTGCAGCAACACGTAGGTATAGGCATTATCAAAGGTATCCCAGTTGTTCAGCCGCTCCGGCAGCCGGTGCTGCTTTTCCAGCTGCGGCACAGTAGCAGCAGAGGCCAGCGCGTCATAGGCAATAAGGGATTTCCCGGGGCTGTCCTGCAAAACGCCGGTTACCCGGTAAACGCCCATACCCGCCACAGTAACCATTTTTCCCAGGGGCGCGGCAGTACCGAAAAGCCTGGCGGCTGTGGCCTTGCTTAGCACAATGCTGTTAGGCAGCGTGAGCGCGCGCTGTGCATTGCCGGCAGCCAGTGTAAAACCGAACAAATGAAAAAAGGCAGGTTCGGCAAATGCACCGTTCAGGTTTACCGTATTGCTTCCGTAGCTGATCTTGCCCTGTAGTGCGGGGTACAGGCGCGCGGTTCCTGCTACCAGGCTGCTATCTGCTGCCAGCATATTTTTCAGCGGCAAAGGCGTGCTGGCAAGGTTCCACTGCTTGCCGTTTCCACTGGTTACCAGGCTGCCAATCCGGTAAAGGCGGTCCGGGTGAGGATGGAAACGGTCGTAGCTGAGCTGCGCCCGTAGCCCGATGATCGCCATCAATCCTATGGACATGCTCAGCGCCAGTCCAAAAATATTGATCAGCGAAAACAGCTTGTGCCGGTATAGATTACGTACGGCTATTTTAAAATAGCTTTTGATCATCAGGCTGGGGATTATTTGAATCTATTCAGTTCTCAATGCTTTTACCGGGTTCATTAAAGCAGCCTTTACAGATTGCAGGCTTACAGTAAGCAGGGCAACGATCACTACCACCACCCCTGCACCCGCCAGCAGCCACCAGGAGATGGCAATGTGGTAAGCAAAATCCTGCAGCCATCGGTGCATGATCCACCAGGCCAGCGGTGCTGCCAGCAATATGGCAACAGCCACAAGCTTTATAAAATCTTTGGACAGTAAAGTAACAATACCGGTTATGCTGGCGCCCAATACCTTGCGGATGCCTATTTCCCGGGTGCGGCGCTGAGCAGCCAGGGCCGCCAGTGCAAATATGCCTGCACAGGCAATGAGCACGCTTATGGTGGTAAAGATGTTCACCAGGGTAATAATGCCTTCTATGCGTTTATACTGCTCGTTAAATACAGCATCAGCAAAGGCATAGGTGAATGGCCGGCGGGATGGTATGCCGTTGAACGCTTCCTGCAGCAGCGCTATCACAGCGGCTGCACGGGCAGGCTGCAGGCTGATATTCAGGTAGCGGAAGCCTTCCTTCATGGCAGACGTACCGCCATAAAAATGGATCAGCGGCTCCACGGTGCCTGCCAGGGAACGGTAGTGATAATCATCTATCACGCCTATCACCGGGAATATTTGATCCCCGCCCTTGCCATGTAATGTTTTGTTCTCTATATCAGTCCAGCCTAATGCTTTCATGGCTGCATGATTGATCAGCACGGCATTGCTGTCCGAGGCCAGATCGGGGGAAAAATTTCTTCCCAGCAGCACGCGGATGCCAAAAGTTGGTACAAACCCGTTGTCAATATAGGTTTGGCGCATTCCCACCTCTTTGTTTATGTCGTTGCCCGGAATAAACGTGTTATAATTTTCCCAGAACCTGCCGGGGATGGATTGGGATGTAGACACCCCGTTCACCGCGGTATGCTGCTGCAGCTGTGCAATCAGGTGGTTGATGCTGCTCCTGGTCAGTGCAGTATCTTTAAATCCAAGGTCCAGGTCTACGGTCAATACCTGTGCTTTGTTGAACCTTACGTCCCCCTCCTTCATGTACCGCACCTGCCGGTGCATTACCAGGCTGCCTGCAATGAACACTACCGCTATCATAAACTGCACAACGATCAGCGCATGGCGGCTGAACACCTGGCGGGGAACGCTCTGCAGCTTCCCTTTAACAGCATTGGCCAGCTTGAACGCACTGATATACGCCGCGGGATAGCCTCCTGCCATAAGGGTCAGCAATGCTGCCGTAAGCAGCCACAACCCTATGAAAGGAAGGGTGCATAACATAGGCGTTGTCAGTTCCAGCCCGCTTACCTGGCTGTTCAGCACAGGCAGCAGCATAAGAGCCGCTCCCCAGGCCAGCAGTGACGAGATACCAACCGTTAAGCCCACTTCCGTGAAGAACTGGGCCAGTATGCCGCTGCGGCCGGAGCCCAGGACCTTGCGGATACCCACTTCCTGCACCCTTGTAAAAGATACCGCCATATTGAGGTTGACCAGGTTAATGGCCACCAGCATTAAAATGAATACCGCAATACAGGTTAACCCATATACATAAAAGTCGAAATTCAGCTGACCGTGCTTTGCTGCATATGCTTTGTAAGGCAGGAGGTTCAGCACCCGGTCCTGTGCCCCTTCGGCAAACCGCGTAGCCACTACCTGCTTTAGCTGCTTCTCCACAGCTGCGGTGCTGGTGCCGGGGCGCAGCAGCACGTATATGCCGGTAAATGTATTGTACCAATCCGCGATCCCGGCAAAATCCGGCTGATCCGTAAGATGCTTGTTCCATAACAGCACGGCCGGCCGAAGGGAGGCGTTGGGTGGCACAGGCTGCATAACCCCGCTTACTATGAAACGGCGCTTGTCTGAAAAGGATACGGTTTTGCCCAGCGGGTTTTCATCGCCAAACAACTTACCGGCCACTTCCGAGGAAAGCACAATGGAAGACTTATCCTTCAGCGCGGTAGCTGCATTGCCATACTTCAGCGGGAAACTGAACATGTTGAAAAAGCCGGTATCCACGTAGGTTACGGATTCGCTCAGCTCCTTGTCCTTATAGGCTATCCAGGGCGCATCCCACACATTGATCCGTGTTCCGTTCTCTACCTGCGGAAAGTCCCTTAACATTACATCCAGCAGGGGAAAGACATTCTGCCCGGCATCGCCCGTCCGTACCAGGTACAGCCTTTCCAGGTGCTGATGATGCTTATCCTTACCCAGCATCTGCTGTACGCATAAAAAAAGAAAGGCCACGCAGGTTAATCCTGCGGTGAGCCCCAGTATGTTCACCAGGGTGAACAACCTGCGTTTCCACAAATTCCGCCAGGCTAGTTTTATATAGCTCCGAAGCATTGTTGTATGACTTTTAAGTTATCCAAAAAAAAGGTGGGGTATGTAAAAACATCCCCCTTCATTTGACTTGTTATTCTACTCGTAAACATGTATGTTTTTGATAAGGCTGCGTATCTTTTTATTCTGTTCTTAATGATTTCACCGGGTTTACCAGCGCTGCTTTCACAGACTGGATGCCTATCGTGACCATTGCGATCACCACCGCGCCCAGTCCTGCCAGCAGGAATATCCACCATTCAATATGAATGCGATAGGCAAAATCCTGCAGCCAGCGGTGCATTACATACCAGGCAACAGGAGTAGCAATGAGCATGGCGATAGCAACCAGCTTCAGGAAGTTCCTGGACAGCAGGAGCAGCAGGTGGACAATAAATGCGCCCAATACCTTGCGGATCCCTATTTCCCGGGTGCGTTGGGTAACAATATAGGAGATAAGTCCCGGCAACCCCAGAGAAGCGATCACAATGGCCAGCACAGCGGCATACAGTATCAGCAGGCCCAAACGGTAATCTGTACGGTACAGCCGGTCAAACGCTTCGTCCCTGGAAGAACGGAGGTACACATCCGTCAGCTTTTCCAGGTGCAGCGTATAGTACATATTGGCACGCAATACGCTGGCAGGATTCCCTTTCAGCAGGCGGAAACTGAATACATCAAAGAAAGAGGAGTCTGCCAGCAGTATCTTATCTTCCTGGTACTTGTTATTGCCCTGCTGTATCAGCCAGGAGGCGGCATTAACACGAACGGCATCCAGCACCTCCGGAAAATCCGCTTTCAGCGCAGGTCCCATAGGCGCGGAAGTAACAGAGGACTGTATCAGCTCAGTAGGGGTTTTCACGTCTGTAGATATCCGGTAAATACGGTCCGCTTGCCGGTGAAAGGTATCGTAGCTAAGCTCAAACCTCACATACATGAATATCAGGAAACAGCAGGTCATGCCTACGGTAAGGCCGGATATGTTGATAGCGGAGTAGAACCTGTGCTTTACAATATTCCGCCACGCTATTTTCAGGTAATTCCTAAACATGGAACTGCTCTTTGATATTTTCCGTTACCACTTTGCCGTCAAAGAGATTGATGATGCGGTGGGCAAAGCCGGCGTCGTAAGGGCTGTGGGTTACCATTACCAGCGTGGTGCCGGCATTGTTCAGCTCCTGCAGCAGCTTCATTACTTCTTCGCCATTGGTGCTGTCCAGGTTACCGGTGGGCTCGTCTGCCAGGATCATTTTGGGTTTTGCCACCACGGCGCGGGCAATGGCCACCCTTTGCTGCTGGCCGCCGGACAGCTGTTGCGGAAAGTGGTTGCGGCGGTGCATGATGTTCATGCGCTCCAGCACTTCCTCCACTTTCGTTTTTCTTTCGTGGGATGGCACCTTCAGGTACAGGAGGGGCAATTCTACGTTCTCGAACACGGTCAGCTCGTCAATCAGGTTAAAGCTCTGGAACACGAAGCCAATGGAGCCCTTGCGCAGCTGGGCGCGCTGGCGCTCGCTCATGCGCGCCACCTCCCTGTCCCAGAAATAGTATTCGCCTCCGCTGGGATTGTCCAGCAGGCCCAGTATGTTCAGCAGGGTGGACTTGCCGCAGCCGGAGGGGCCCATGATAGCCACAAACTCGCCATCCTGTATCTCGATATTAATACCGTTCAGCGCGGTAGTTTCCACTTCTTCCGTTGTAAATAGTTTTTGAAGATTAACGGTTTTTATCATGTCGTCTGGTTTAAGTGTTCGATCAGTTTTAACAATACAATGAACGGAAAGGCCGGGCTAAAATACCAACACTTCCTTATCCCCGAAGTTCTCATAAGATGAGGTGATCACGCGGTCGCCGGGCTCCAGCCCTTCCAGCACCTCAAAAAACTGCGGGTTTTTCTGTCCCAGGGAAATATTGCGTTTTATGGCGCGCTTGCCACTGTTGTCCAGCACATACACCCAGTTGCCGCCGGTATCGGAGAAGAAGCCGCCTACCGGCAGCAGGATGGCTTCTGACGGCTTGCCCAGCTCCAGGCGAATGGGGGATGACTGTCCGCGGCGTATGCCTTCCGGGGTTTCCTTTACAAAGTTCAGGTCCACGTTAAAGCGCCCGTTGGTCACTTCGGGAAAGGCTTTGGTCACCACCAGCTCATAGGACCTGCCGTTAAATTCAAAGGTGGCCTTGAGCCCGGCAAACACCCTGGAGATGTAATGCTCGTCTACTTCCGCGCGCATCTTGAACCCGCTCAGGTCATCGATCTGGCCAATGTTCTGGCCTGTAGTGATGCTGGACCCTACTTCCACATCCACGGAAGAAAGCTGGCCGGAGATGGGCGCCCGCACGATCAGGTTGTTGAGATTGGCCTTCATCATTTCCAGGTTGCGCTGGGTGCGTGCAATGGTGCCTTCCAGCTGCTGTATCTGTATCCTGGCGTTCTCTTCCTGGTATCGCTGGCTTTCTATTTCAATTTCGCGCTGCCGTACCAGCCCCTCGTATTCCATTTTGTTCTTGTTGAACTCCTGGCGGGATACTATTTTCTCATCCACCAGCAGCTTGTTCCGGTCATACAGGTCCTTTGCCTGCGCTATCTTGTAGTCCAGCTCTGCCAGTGTTCTCTCCATGGTAAAGCGGTTCTGCTTCAGGTTCAGGCGGGTATTCTGCAGCTCGTTGATCAGGCGGTACATTTCTGTTTCATGGTTCATGAATTCCATCTGCATACGCTGGTTTTCCAGCCGCAGGATGGAATCGCCCTCTTTCACCTTGCTGCCGCCTTCCAGGTATTTTCGGCTCACGTACCCTCCTTCAATGGCATCCAGGCGGATGGTCTTCAAGGGCTGCACAACGGCGGTTACGGCAATATATTGATCGAAGGTGCCTTTGGTAACGGTGCTGATGGTGATCTTGTCCTTCTCCACGTTCAGCTTGGAGCGGTGATCGGCGAATATCAGGTTGTATAGCAGCAGCAGTGCTACCAGGGTACCGCCGCTGATCATTAAAATACGTTTTCCCGACCAGAATTTCTTTTCTATTTTTCTATCCATAAAATGCTGTTCCAATATTTGGCTGCCTGGAAGGTCCAACCAACATGCCAAAGCGTAAAACCTTTACCAGTAAGGGGTTCCCCAAAGTAAAGGCCTGAAATATGTCCCGTACCGGACAGCCGCTGTCCGTTTCCGGACACTTTCAAACCGCCCGTATAAAGCCGCAGGAAAAACGAAATCTTTGTTTAATATTGCCGGTAGCGGCCCCGGACAGCCTGCTGCATGTACGGCCGGTATCAGGAATACTGTTTGCAGAACCAGATTATTATGACAACAACGCTTCCCGGAAAAATTCTGATCGTAGATGATGATATAGACGTGCTGCGTGCGGCACGGCTGTTGCTGAAACGCCATTTTGAACAGGTGGACTTTGAGCGCAACCCCCAGAAGATCCCCTACCTGGTATCCAACTTCGATTATGATGTGATACTGCTGGACATGAACTTTACCCGCGACCTGAGCAGCGGCAAGGAAGGGTTTGAATGGCTGGACCGTATCCTGGACATCAGGCCCCAGTCCACGGTAGTGCTGTTTACTGCCTACGGCGACGTGGAGATGGCCGTACGGGCCATTAAGGCCGGCGCCACGGATTTTGTGCTGAAGCCCTGGGAAAATGACAAGCTGCTGTCCGTTATGCAAACAGCTTTTAACAGGCACCGGGCCGCCAGGCAAAAGGAAAAGCCGGCCCCTGCAGACGGGCAGTTCATTACCGGCAACAGCGCTGCCATGCAGCAGGTAATGGATACGGTACAGCGGGTGGCCGGCACAGATGCCAATGTCCTGATACTGGGCGAGAACGGCACCGGCAAGGATATGCTGGCCCGCTACATTCACCAGCTGTCACTGCGCAGCAAGCAGCCTTTTGTATGCGTAGACCTGGGCGCTATCAGCGAAACCCTGTTCGAAAGCGAGCTGTTTGGCCACGTAAAAGGCGCTTTTACCGATGCCCGGGAAGACCGCACCGGCCGGTTTGAAGAGGCTGCAGGCGGCACTATATTCCTGGACGAGATCGGCAATATCTCCCTCCCCTTCCAGGCCAAGCTGCTCACCGTGCTGCAAAACCGCTCCGTTACCCGGGTGGGCTCCAACAAGACCATACCAGTAGATGTGAGGCTTATCTGCGCCACCAACCGCAATATCCAGCAAATGGCGGCCCAGCACCTGTTTCGCCAGGACCTGCTGTACCGTGTCAATACTATCGAGATATTCCTGCCGCCCCTGCGGGAGCGTACCGAAGACATTCTGCCGCTGGCGGAGCATTTCCTGCAGGTGTACCGCGATAAATACCGGCGCCCGGTAAGCAGCCTGCATGAATCCCTGGTACAGGAGCTGCAGCAGTATGACTGGCCGGGCAATATACGGGAGCTGCAGCATGCCATTGAAAGGGCCGTTATACTATCGCAGGGCAAATCGCTGCTGCCGAAAGACGTATTTGTAAAAAGCCCCGTACGCGAGCAGGAGCTGGACACCGGCTATAATCTGGAGGAAATGGAGCGCAATATCATTACGCAGGCCATGAAGAAATGTAACGGCAACATTACAGAAGCCGCGCGGGAGCTGGGCCTGAGCAGGGCCGCCCTGTACCGGCGGCTGGAGAAGTATAATCTATGAACCGTTTCAGCCTAAATATTTTCCTGCGCATCCTGCTGCTCACCGTTACCATAGCGGCCGGCGTGTGGCTGTGGCACATAGCCGGCTTGGTGCCGGGCATTATCGTTGCCATACTGACCGCCATCCAGATCTACAGCCTGTACTACTACCTGAACCGGGTGAACCGCAAGCTGAGCCTGTTCCTGGAGTCCATCCGCTACGAGGATTTTTCCATCCGCTTCAGCGCAGACAACAAGATGGGCAAAAGCTTCAAGGCGCTGAACCAGCAGTTCAATGCCGTACTGGAAGCCTTCCGCCAGACCCGGGCAGAGAAAGAGGCCAACCTGAAATATATTGACACCATTGTGCAGCACATCAGCATCGGCATGCTGTCCTTTGATGCGGAGGGGCAAATAGAGCTGATCAACCCCTCTGCTTTCCGCCTGCTGAACATTTACCGGCTGCGCAATATATCGGAGCTGAAAAGCACGCATCCCGGCCTGCCGGAGCTGCTGCTGCAACTGCGCTCCGGGCACAAGATACTTTACCGTACCCTGCAGGAGCACCAGCTGTCCATACACGCCGCCACCATCCGCCTGCAGGGCAGACTGGTAAAGCTTATCAGCCTACAGAACATTCACACGGAGCTGCAGGAAAAGGAGCTGGAAGCCTGGCAGAACCTGACCAAAATACTGCGCCACGAGATCATGAACTCCGTAACGCCCATTGTATCCCTCATCAGCACCATGCAGGAAATAGTGGAGCAGGACATAGCGCCCTGCACCCAGCAGCCGGAAGCCATTGCCGACCTGCAGGAAGCGCTGCAAACCGTGGAAAGCCGCAGCAAGGGCATCATGAACTTCGTGAATGCCTACCGTGATTATACCACCCTGCCCAAACCCCAGTTTACCCGGGTGAACCTGCGGGCCCTCATTACCTCCGTGAGCAACCTGCTGCTGCCGGAGCTGCGGCAGGCAGGCATCCATTACCAGTACCACCTGGAAACAGACAATGTAGACATCCGCGCAGATACCGCCCAGCTGCAGATGGTGCTGATCAACCTGATCAAGAATGCCATGGACGCGCTGGAGCATACCACTGCGCCGCACATACACCTGAAAGCATATCTGAGCGAGCCGCAGCAGGTATGCATTGCCATTACGGACAACGGGCCGGGTATTGACGCGGATGCGGTGAACAAGATCTTCATCCCCTTTTACACCACCAAGAAAAAAGGCAGCGGCATAGGGCTGAGCCTCTCCCAGCAGATCATACAATCACACGGCGGCCAGCTGAGAGTGAGCAGCAGCAACGGGCAGGGCACCACATTCCTTGTATTGCTGACCAAAAGCTGACCTTCCGCGCATCTGCCAGCTTTTCTTATATTTATACCTGCACCAAACCCTGTGTAAAACCGATTTATGAAAAAACAACCCTGGCTTTTCCTGTACTTTGCCGTACTGGCCATTCATCTTGCGGCCATTGCAGCAGGAGCGGATACTACCCGGCACCTTAGCAAACCCCTGCTTATTCCCCTGCTGGGCGCTTACCTGCTGGCAGCCGTCCATACGCTGCGGCCGGCCGTTTTCCGCAACCTGCTGCTAACGGCGCTGCTTTTTTCCTGGGCGGGCGATGTGCTGCTGCTATGGGACCGCTACTTCCTGGCAGGGCTGACCTGCTTTCTGCTGGCGCACCTGGCCTATATCGGCTTTTTCCTGAAGGTAAGGTATTCCAATCCACCCTGGCCCCTGTGCAAAATTCCGCTCATCCTGCTGGTAGAAGCCGTGGTGCTGGCCTTCCTCTTTTTCATCTATCCTTACCTGGGCAGCATGACCGTGCCGGTAGTGATCTACGCCATTGCCATTTCCTTTATCCTGCTGTGCTCCATGCATGCCTTCCGTTTCCGGGAGCAGCCCATGGCCTGGTTCTGCGTAGGGGGCGCCCTCCTTTTCATTGGCTCAGACGCGATGATAGCCCTGCAGCGCTTTTACCGGTCCTTTCCGGCTGCCGGCATCTGGATCATGCTGGCCTACGGCCTTGCACAATGGGCCATTATAGAAGGCAGCAGCCGGTATTTAATTTCACGCACTAAAGTGTAACTTTGAAAGTTAGTCATTAGAGATATGCAAACAGATTTTTTAGTGATTGGTTCGGGTATTGCAGGACTTACATACGCTTTAAAAGTAGCGGAAGCATGTCCGGATAAAAAGATCACCGTTATCACCAAAACGCGTGAGGACGAAACCAATACCAAGTACGCACAAGGCGGGGTAGCCGTGGTGAATGACCTGGAGAACGACAGCTTTGAGAAACATATAGAGGATACGCTGATAGCGGGCGACGGGCTTTGCAACCACCGCATTGTGGAAATAGTGGTGAAGGAAGGCCCGGAGCGGGTAAGCGAGATCATTGAATGGGGCGCCAACTTTGACAAGAACCCGGACGGGGAATATTCCCTGGGGCGGGAAGGCGGCCATTCCCAGTTCAGGGTGATCCACCACAAGGACGTAACCGGCAGGGAGATTGAAAGAGCGCTGCTGGCGGCCATCCATAAAAGACCAAACGTAGAGCTGATCACCCATTGCTTTGTGATAGACCTGATCACCCAGCACCACCTGGGCTACCTGGTGACCAAAAGCACACTGGACATTGAATGCTACGGCGTGTACGTGCTGAACCTCCAGACCAACCGGATAGAAAAGATACTGAGCCGCATTACCCTGCTGGCCAGCGGCGGCAACGGGCAGGTGTACCGCAGCACCACCAACCCCGCCATTGCCACCGGTGACGGCGTAGCCATGGTGTACCGCGCCAAAGGCCGGATAGAGAACATGGAGTTCATACAATTCCACCCTACTGCGCTGTACCAACCGGGAGTAAACAACTCCTTCCTCATCACGGAAGCGGTACGCGGCGACGGCGGCATCCTGCGCAATATACACGGCGAGGAGTTTATGCATAAATATGACCCCCGCCTTTCCCTGGCTCCCCGCGATATTGTGGCCAGGGCCATTGACAGCGAGATGAAGATCACCGGTACGGAATACGTGTACCTGGACTGCCGGCATATGGATACGGAAAAGTTCATCCATCATTTCCCCAACATCTACGAGAAATGCCTGAGCATTGGCATTGATGTGAAAAAAGATATGATCCCCATTGCGCCTTCGGCCCACTACAGCTGCGGCGGCATCAAGACCAACGAATGGGGCCGTACCTCCATTAACAACCTGTACTCCTGCGGCGAGTGCGCCAGCACCGGCCTGCACGGGGCCAACCGCCTGGCCTCCAACTCCCTGCTGGAAGCCATGGTATTTGCCCACCGCTGCTACCTGGATGCCGTACAGCGGATTGACAGCATCCCCTTCCGGAACGATGTGCCGGACTGGGATACCACCGGCACCACTGCACCCCGGGAAATGATCCTGATCACCCAGAGCCTTAAAGAGCTGAAGCAGATCATGAGCGACTATGTGGGCATTGTACGCACGGATGAACGTTTGCAGCGCGCCATGCGCCGCCTGGACATCCTGCATGAAGAAACAGAGGCACTGTACCAGAAAACGGAGGTATCGCCCCAGCTCTGCGAGCTGCGCAACCTCATTACCGTTGGCTACCTCATTGTAAAGGGCGCCGCTTTCCGTAAAGAGAGCCGCGGCCTGCACTACAATACAGACTATCCGTACAAGAGTGAGCTGGTGCAGAACATTGTATTGTAATTTTTTATCCGGACCTGGCAGGTTTTGAGAACCTGGCAGGTCTTTGCAACGCTGATCATATTAATGTATTACCTTCTGCTGATATTGGCTTACGCCGTTTCCCTGCTGCCATTGTGGATACTGTACCGGCTAAGCGATGTGCTGTACATTGTGATTTATTACATAGCCGGCTACCGGAAAGCGGTGGTGCAGGCCAACCTGCGGCAGGCCTTCCCGGACAGAACGCCCCGGGAGATAAAGCTGCTGGAACGGAAATACTACCGTAACCTGACAGATATGATGGTAGAGACCATCAAGCTGCTGACCATGAGCAAACGGCAGCTGCAGCGCCGTTTTACCTGCGATCTTACCATACTGCACGAGCTGTACCGGCAGGGTAAAAGCTGCCAGCTGCACCTGGGCCACAATTTCAACTGGGAATGGGCCAACCTCTTTTGCATACAGGGCGTACGCTATCCCTTCCTGGTGGTGTACATGCCCATTACCAGCAAAGCAGTGGACCGGCTTTTCCGGCATTTCCGGGAAAGATCGGGCAGCCGGCTCATACCGGCCAACGACATCCGCAACAGCATAGCCCCCTGGCTGAGTAGGCAGTACCTGATAGCCCTGGTAGCGGACCAGAACCCCAGCGATCCGCGCCGCTGCTACTGGTTCCCTTTCCTGAATAAAATGACCGCCTTTTACAAAGGCCCGGAAATGACAGCCCGCCGGCATAACATACCGGTAGTGTTTGTGGATATACGAAAAGTAAAAAGGGGGTACTACAAGGCAGTGCTGCAGCTGAGATTTGAATCACCGCTGCAGGAGCCGGAAGGAAAGATCACCGAAGCGTTTGCACAATTCCTGGAAAAGAATATCCGGGAACAGCCGGAAGTATGGGTATGGAGCCACAAACGGTGGAAGCACGAATATAAATGATGTGCGGATATGCGGATTTGCAAATGTGCAGATGAAATGCAGCGATTGTGCACATTTGTTACATCATCTGCACATCCGCACATTTGCATATTTGCACCTTACACCGCGGGTATCTTCAGCTTTTGTCCCGGGTGTATCAGGTTGGGGTCCTTGATCTGGTCCTTGTTCGCCTCAAAAATATCCTTCCAGCTTACCCCGGGATAGTTTTTGGCGATCTTGCTCAGGCTGTCACCCGCCTTTACTTCATACGTTTGCTCGCTACCGCCTGCGCCCTCCGCCACGCTGATGTTCATGACCACATCTGCGGAGCGCATATCGGGGTCCAGCTTTTCATAGGTGTCCCACAGCTGGTCCTTGATGGCCGGGGAAGGGGCCGTACCGTTTATATAGAGCACATTATCCTGCTCTGTCACCTGCAGGTTGCTGATGCCAACGTTAGTGGCCTGGTCTATCAACTGCTTATATTTATCCTGTAAGCTCATGGTAGTGGTTTTAAGGGTTATTGCAATGTAAGCTTGTTATTCACCTTCCTGGGTTTGGCTTCCTGGGCCACCTGCATGATCTTGCGCAGGTCGCTTCTTTTGGCAGTGCCTTCCAGGGTCACTTCTCCATTGGATACGGAAACAGTTACGCCGGAATAGCCGGCGGCGCTGTAGGCGGAATCCAGCGTTTGCTTCAGTACATCGTCGGGATTGATGCTGACGGGCGGGGAAGGTATAGGCGCCTGTACGTTAATGTTGTTGTTGACCAACTTGACGCCTTTAACGTTTTTGGCGGCGTCTTCCGCGGTCTGGCGGGCGGTTTCATCCATTACTTCACCGCTCAGGGTAACTACCCCGTCCTGTACGGTAGCAGTTACGCCCGGGGTGGTGCTCAGTTTTTCATTCACTGCCTGTTGCAGCTTGCTGTCGTCAGGTTTGCAGGCAAAAAGGCATACGCCTGCGAACATAAGACAGGCCATTAATAAAGATCTGTACTTCATGGTTAAATGATTTTTACAGGAATTTAACGAATAACAGGGTAACCAACAATTAATTTTCTGTTTAAGTGATTGTTAATCAACAAGAAACACAGGGTTTTCAAACTTCAGCCCTTAGCGGGGCGGGTATGCAAACAACTGCTATTGCCTTGCAGTAAAGCGTTACAGGAGATGTTACGAAGGCTGGATGGGTGAGGGAAAGTTTAGATATGATATAATGTACTAATGTGCTGATATGCTCATGAAGATGCAGCGAATATAGGCTTTGTATTAACATGCGCTTCAATCCATCAGCATATCAGCACATCAGCACATTAATTTAATACGTTCTTCTCCTGCACGGTCTCAATGCCTTTCTCCTCTTTTATGCTGGCGTAGCCGCCGATTACGTTGCGCAGGTTATGGATGCCTTCCCGCTTCAGCAGGGAGCAGGCAATGATGCTGCGGTAGCCGCCCGCGCAATGCACGTACAGGTTGTGCATCTCGTCAAAATCGGCCAGGTTGCCGGGGTCCGTCATTTCACTGAGGGTGAGGTTCAGCGCGCCTTTTACATGGCCGTCCGCATATTCCGCCGGCTTCCGCACATCCAGCACCACCAGGTTGTCGTCATGAGGTATATCCATGGCCAGCTCGTCCGGTTCCACATTTATGATCAGGTCCCGTTCTTCGCCGGCAGCTATCCAGGCCTCGTAGCCACCCTGCAGGTAGCCGGCTACATTATCAAAGCCTACGCGGGCCAGCCGCACAATGGTTTCTTCCTCTTTGCCGGGCGCGGTCACCAGCACAATCTCCCCGGCAAAAGGCAGCAGGCTACCGGCCCATTCTGCAAAACGGCCTTCCAGTCCTATGCTGATGGAGCCCGGCACAAAGCCTTCGGCAAATACTGTTGCTTCCCGGGTATCCAGCACAGTGGCATCTGCCGCTATCTTCTCCTTGAAAGCCTCCACGCTTAAAGGGCGCAGGCTTTTTTCCATAATGGCCTGCAGGGCGTTGTACCCTTCCTTGTTTATCCTGGCGTTTACCGGGAAGTAAGAGGGCGGCGCAGCCAGGTCGGCGGTCACCGCCTTGATGAAAGTGTCCTTATTATCCGCCAGCAGTGCGTAGTTGCTGCTTTTTTCATCGCCAATGGTGCTGAAGGTATTGGGCCCCAGGTTCTTGCCGCAGGCAGAGCCCGGGCCGTGCGCGGGGTATACGATCACGTTATCCGGCAGGGGTTTTATCCGGGCGTTCAGCGAGTCGAACAGCAGGCCGGCCAGCTCCTCTTTGGAGAGATTGCCGCTGAAAAGGTCCGGGCGGCCTACATCTCCTACAAAAAGCGTATCGCCGGTAAAAACACAGTGTGGGTTACCGCTCTCGTCATACAGCAGGTAGCAGGAAGATTCCAGGGTATGCCCCGGCGTATGCAGCACCTCCAGGGTAAGCTGGCCTATTTTGAATTTTTCTCCGTCGGCCGCCAGGTATACCGGGAAACCGGTTTCCGCATTGGGCCCGTATACAATGGGCGCTTTGGTAGCGGCCGCCAGGTCCAGGTGGCCCGACACAAAATCCGCGTGGAAATGGGTCTCAAAAATATATTTGATGGTAACGTTGTGCTCTTTAGCTAATGCCAGATAAGCATCAATATCCCGTACAGGATCTATTACGGCAGCCTCTCCCCCTGATGCGATAAAGTACGCGGCTTCCGAAAGACAATTGGTGTATAACTGCTTAATGAACATGGTTTTTGATTTTTGCAAATTTACAAAAGGTTTACGGGTTTGCTGAAAGGCGGGTCTATTAGTTTATTTTATCATTTAGCCTATTCACGGATGATGAAATAAACTAATACCCACATAAAAAAAGTATCCGCCGGCGGCGGATACTTTTAAAAATATATTACTGGCGGGGGTTACTTTAATAAAGATCAACCTACCAGCTCTTCCACAAACTTTGCCACTTCAGCAATACGCTGCTTGTTGATAGTATAGTGGATAAACTTACCATCTCTTTCTGTAATTACAATGCCCGCCCGGCGTAGTATAGCCAGGTGCTGAGAAGCTACGGACTGCTCCAGGCGGAGCTTTACGTAGATCTCGGTTACAGTCATTTTCTTATGATCCTCCAGCAGCTTTATCATTTGCTGGCGCAGCTTATGGTTAATTGCACGCAACACCATAGCCGCCTTTTTAACGGCAATGTAATCCAATTTGATCTGGTCTTTTTCATTGTTACCTCTAGAAATAATAAGAGTATTAGAAGAGGTCGTTAATAATGTTTTTTCCATCGCATAATAGTTTTTTAAAAATGATGAAATGAAAGGGATCAACGGACAGTTTCAAACCCTCTTCTGTTAGAAAACAGTACCGGGTATCGATTTATACAAAATTATAATATTTATCACAATAAAAAAAACTTCTATACCTTATTTTTTCATATATAACCGGGGTTACTTGCCAATTGAGCATAATTTGACAATTCTATGACTATTTACAACGGAAGTGTGAGACAAATGTGGGAAAATCAGGCAAAAAATCAGTGTTTGCCACTTGCAGGTGTGTAAAATGGCTTGAGATAATAGGGGCTGAAATAGGCTACATCTTCAAATTGCTGCTGCGTAAAGGCCGCTTCAGCTAAAGGCACCATATGTACGGAGCTGATATGATAAGGGATAAAGATTGCGTTGGGATGCGGTGCTATAAGCTGCTGCCATTTGGCGCTGCCATCGCCAAAGAAATACACCTTTCCCTGGTCCAGCCACCCGCGGAAGGCATCCGGTGTTAATACCAGCGCCTGGGGCGCCATCAGGGGCTGTAAGGCCGCATTGTACAGGGCGGTGTATACTTCCTGCCTGCGGGCATCCAGCAGCGGGCAGTAAAATGCGCCGGTATCTTCCAGCTCTCCCGCCATTCCCTGCGCCATCATCAGCAGGGTGGAAATACCCAGCAGCGGCTTGTTCCATGCATAGCACAGTCCTTTGGCCGTAGCCACGCCCACCCGCAAGCCGGTATAGGAGCCCGGACCGGCGCTTACGGCAATGGCATCCAGCTGCGCGGGTGCAACCCGTTGCATGTCCAGTATCTGCCGGATAAACAGGGTAAGGGTAGCGGCATGGTCCCGCTCCTTGTCATTCATCCGTGTTTGCAGCACCCTGCCATCCCTTGCAAGGGATACAGAGCCGATAGCCGTAGCCGTGTCGATATTTAATATTAAAGCCAACCGTTCGTTTTATTTATGCGCTTCTTCCTGCAACAGCTCACATACACGATAACGCTCATCTCCTGTTGCTTTATATACCGCGTTTAATACATCATATACATGTTTAATGCCTATCTGCTGCGCCCATTCAAACGGGCCATGCGGGTAATTGGTGCCCAGGCGCATGGCTATGTCTATATCCTCCCGCGTAGCGGTGCCTGCTTCCACGGTAAAAAACGCTTCATTGATGATCATGCATACCACCCGCGGCGTAACCATGCCTACCGCATCCTGTACCAGCGCATACCGCCAGCCCAGCTGCTGCATCAGGCGGTCCAGCAGCGGCTTTTGCTCCTCATCCAGTATAGCCGCTTCAGTAACGGGCCGGGCTATGAATCCCGGCAACCAGTTGCAGGCCATGATATTGAACCCCTGGCTGAAAGCGTGCCGCTGCATTAACTCCGACAGGGACGATTTGGCCAGGCCTGCCAGTACAGGCACCGAAGGCACTTTGGCGTATACCGCCGCATGATCCGGGGCATCGTCCAGCACCAGGTCTATCACCAGGTCAAACGTACCGGGCAGGATAGCCTCGTCCGGATGCCGCACCCGGCGCAGGTGATGGCCCTCCAGCCCTTTCTGCTGCAGTTCCCTGTAACGGTTATTGTCGCCTACTACCAGGATGTTCATCATAAAAAATTTCTGCAAACCTAAGGTTCAAATTCCAAATCCCAAATTCCTAATGGGACATACGGCTCCTGAACGTACCCAAACCGCTATTTACCTGCGTACATGCCACCGGTTGAAATTTGGAATCTGGAATTTGAAATTTACTTTTACAACTATGGAAAAACAGATCATTAATACCCCGCAGGCCCCTGCGCCCATAGGCCCGTATAATCAGGCCATCAAGGCGGGTAACATGCTTTTTGTATCGGGGCAGATAGCCCTGCATCCGGAAACCAATCAACTGGTAATGGATGATATTGTATCGGAAACCCACCAGGTGATGCACAACCTGCAGCACATACTTACTGCAGCGGGCATGACATTCAGCGACGTGGTGAAAAGCACCATATTCATTATGGACATGAACAATTTTTCCCAGATCAATGAAGTGTATGGCCAGTACTTCAGCGGCACCTTTCCTGCCCGCGAAACCGTACAGGTAGCTGCGCTGCCCAAAGGGGTGAACGTGGAGATATCGGTAATTGCGGCAAAATGATGTGCAGATATGTAGATGTGCAGATGAAATGCAACGAAGATATCCGCGTAAATCCATTTGCACATCTGCACATCAGCACATCACCTCTCTTTCCCGAACAGCTGCGCTGCCAGGCGGGCATCGTGCCCGTACACATCATCGCGGAAATTAAGCTGGCCCCTGCTGTTCACGAATGCGGTAAAATAGCCGATAAACACGGGGACCTGGTTTTTGAGAGCCACATATTTTTCCTTACTGCTGTTCATGGCCTGCTCTATTTTCTGGGGTGTCCAGGTGGAATCATTGCGCAGCAGCCATTCCGCCAGCCGCCTGGGTTCCTGCACCCTTATGCAGCCGTGGCTGAAGGAGCGCTTTGTTTCCCCGAACAGGTAGCGTGAGGGGGTATCGTGCAGGTAAATGTTATATTCGTTGGGGAACAGGAACTTCACCTTGCCCAGGGCATTGGAGCGGCCAGGCTTCTGCCGGATGATGTACGGGAAACCGGACCCGCTGTACCTGCTCCAGTTAATGCTGCTCACGGGGATCGGTTTGCCGCTGGCCCCCACTACTTCCATATTCTGGCGGGCCAGGTAGCCGGGGTTCCGTTTTACGGCCGGCAGCACCTCGTTCCGCAGTATCCCGGGCGGCACATTCCAGTACGGGCTGAATACAACATACTTCATGGGCCGGGTAAAAATAACGGTGCTGGCGCCGGGCTTGCCTACCACCACATTGCAGCTCCAGGCCAGCTGCCCGTTCTCATAGACATGCAGCTTGAATTCCGGGATGTTTACCAGCAGGTAATTGTTACCGGGATCTACCGGCACCCAGCGCATGCGTTCCATATTCACCAGTATCTGCCGGATGCGTTGCTTCAGCGGCACATTCAGCGCATTGAGCACCGGCTGCCGGATAGTGCCGTTAACGGTAAGCCCCATGCGCTCCTGGAAGCGCCTGAGCGCCGTATCCAGGGCCGGGGTGAAAAGGGCGCTGGTATCCGGTGCGGGCAGGTCGCCCCAGGCGTACAGCCGGGCCTTTACCACGCTGATCACGGCAGCCGAATCTCCTTTTTTATACACCTTTTTATCGGCATGAATGGAATCCCAGTGCGTGGTTGTTTCCAGCTGCGCCACTTTCTGCAGCGCCTGGCGCAGCAGGATGTAGTAGTGGTTCACGGGTTCCTTGAAAGTATTGGCCGGCCCTTTTACCAGGGAGTCCAGCAGGCTTTCCATGTCCAGTTTTTTGCGGGGAATGAACCATTCCAGGTCTTTGGCCGTATCGGCCGTCATACCGCCCCATTCGTTGCTGCCGTACATGAAAAACTGCCCGGTCAGCATCATTTCCAGCCGGGTAAGGTCCGCCGCGGGCGTACGGTTGCTGTCTGCCGTCACTTTATCATATAGCCGCTGCAGGGCAGGGTTGACAGTGACGCTATCCGGTACGCCGCGTGGCTCGTCATTACGGATCATGTTCAGGAAGTTGCCGGCCTGCTCCGTCAGCCTGCCTTCATTGGACACCCAGGCGTAGTGATACGCCCGCTGCTGGTAAAAATTGCGGATCAGGTCACTGTAGGGGCTATACGCCGTATCCTCCTGTAAAAAGCGGTGCAGGGTGTTGCTGTCCAGCACCCGGTCAATATATTCCTGCCTGGTATAATGGGTGGAGTCCCGCACCAGCGGCGTACGCGCCCGCTGCGATTGCCGGCAGCCCGCTGTCCATGATATCAGTAACAATAAAGCCAGGGTTAAATTTCGTACCTGCATAAGCGTTCCAAGTTTTGGTAAAATGATGGCATCCAGCTAATTTTAAACAAATTTCACCTAAAATAAGTTTGATCATGCCACCTAAAGCATTAAAGGATATCCCGGGCCGCGAGATCGTGCCAGGCTTTACCGGGCGTTTTGTACATGGAGAAAGGAGCACGCTTTCCTTCTGGGAAGTGAAGGCGGGATGTGAACTGCCCCCGCACCAGCATGAGCATGAGCAGATGACCTATATAGCGGAAGGCACTTTTGAAATGCAGCTGGGCAACGAGGTGTATACCCTGCACCAGCATGATACACTGGTGATCCCCTCCAATACGCTGCATGGCGGCAGGGCTGTTACAAACTGCCGGATCATTGATACGTTTTGCCCGGTGAGGGAAGACTACAGGTAATGTGCGAATGTGCAAATATGCAGATATGCAAATGAAATGCAGCGAAGATATTCGCGTAGATCCATTTGCATATCTGCATATTTGCACATCCGCACATCAGAGCTTTATTTCCTCGTCGCTTGCATCAAAAAAGCGGTATTCTGTAAGGTGGTAGTTGGTATCCGCCTTTACCTTGATCCATTTCCGGAACTGGAAGTACCATTTCCACTGGCGGCTGGTCAGGAAACCTTTGGTGAGGTAAGCGCTTAGTATGGGATGCACCCTTACGGTCAGTCCCTTATGCTGGTGATTAATGAGGTAATGCAGGTTCTTTTCTATGTCGTCAATGATCAGCACGGAGGCGCCTATTTTGCCGGTGCCTTTGCAGGAGGGGCAGTCCTCGGCCACGGAAATGGTCACTTCGGGCTTCACCCGCTGCCGGGTGATCTGCATCAGACCAAACTTGGAAATGGGCAGAATGGTATGCTTGGCGCGGTCCAGGGCCATGAACCTTTCCATTGCTTCATACACCACCTTCTTGTTTTCCGGCAGCTTCATGTCTATGAAGTCAATGATAATGATACCGCCCAGGTCGCGCAGGCGCAGCTGGCGGGCAATTTCGGCGGCGGCTTCCAGGTTGCTGGCCAGGGCGTTCTGTTCCTGGTTATTGCTGGAGCTTTTGTAGCCGCTGTTCACGTCTATTACGTGCAGGGCCTCTGTAGCTTCTATGATCAGGTATACCCCGCTGTCCAGGTTCACCGTTTTGCCAAATGATGCCTTTACCTGCCGGGTAATGCCGTAATGGTCAAAGATGGGCGCCCCGTTGTGATAATAGGTAACGATATCCTGCTTCTCCGGCGCTATCTTCTGAATGTAGGCGCGGGTATCGGAATAGATGCTTTTATCGTTAATGACGATGCGGTTAAAGCTCTCGTTCAGCAGGTCGCGGAGTATGCTGGTGGTCTTGGCCTGCTCGCTCAGTATTTTTTGCGGGGGCTGGGCGCTGCGCAGGTTGGCCTGTATATTCTTCCAGGTCTCTACCAGCGTGGTAAGGTCCTCGTGCAGCTCGGCCGTTTTTTTGCCTTCGGCGGCGGTACGCACAATTACGCCGAAGTTGGGGGCTTTAATGGCCTCTACTATTTTTTGCAGGCGTTTTCTTTCTTCGGAAGAGTGTATCTTTTTAGATACGGCAACAATGTCGTTAAAGGGTGTTAACACGATAAATCTTCCGGGGAGGGAAATTTCGCAGCTGAGACGGGGGCCTTTTGAAGAGATGGGCTCTTTCAGTATCTGTACGAGGATATTGGGTTTGCCGCCCAATACGTCTGTGATCTTACCGGTCTTTACAATTTCCGGCTCGTTCTTGAACTTTGTAAAATCAAACCCTTCAGGAGCTTTGTCGTTGATAGCGAGCTGGGTGAATTTGAGGATGGAGCGGATATAAGGGCTCAGGTCTGTATAATGCAGGAAGGCGTCCTTTTCAAAGCCAACGTCTACAAAAGCGGCGTTAAGGCCGGGAATCAATTTTTTTACCTTCCCCAAATACAAGTCCCCTACAGCAAAATTGGGATTGCCGCTTTCATGATGCAGCTCCACCAACTTCTTATCCTCCAACAACGCTATCTCCACACCAGTGGGTGCCGCATTTATAATAAGTTCCTTATTCAAGCGTCCAAAATTTTTACCATTATAACTTCACCTTTGCCAACCATGCCGGCTGTTCAATGACGATCAGCCGCATAGCAAAAATCGCTAACTGTACAATACAATCAGCATGTTCGTCACATACGTGATGATGGAATTGCTTAAGGGTTTAGTGATCTGCAGGCGATATCCGGGAAATGCATTTGCGGGATCTGTGGAAATTGCCTGCATGACATCGGCAATTTAATAAATTGGGAGCAATTCACCATCAAATAATGCTCGCCGGTGTCATGCAGGCTATATGAAACAGCGTTTTGATCTCGCTTTGCAATATACCTGTTCAGTATAAATGGCGGGAAACAGGAAAAATACTTATTTCTTTTTCTTATGCCGGTTCTTTCTCAGTCTCTTTTTACGCTTGTGAGTGGCTATTTTATGTCTCTTTCTTTTCTTACCGCAAGGCATACTGTAATAAGTTTTTAGATGTTTGAAAAATAAATATTATTGAATGCTTTTGATATAATTATCTATTTCTGCCTTGAGCGCCGGATCATTTAATAGCTCCTTACATTTCTTAAATAAGGTTATCGCTTTTTCCACATCGCCCTTGCTCCTGTAAGCCTCTGCCAGCACAAAATATGCTTTTGCTTCTTCCGGGTGGCTTTGAAGCAGGGTTTCCATCCGTTCAATGGCCTTGTCATACTGGCCGGATGTAATGGCCAGGTTGGCCAGTGTTACCTGTGCTTCCACATTATCGGGATGCTCTGCCACCAATGCTCTCAGCTTCTGTACCCCAACCATTGGCTCGCCCGTGTTCATGTACACAAGGGCCTGTTGTATTTTCAGGGAGTCGTTGCCGGGATTCAGTGTAATGGCCTGTTCCAGCAGCTCTATTGCCTGTTGGGCCTCCCATTTCATGATACCGGGCTCCGGCGCATGTTGCAGGTGCTCCAAAAACAAATTGGCTGCAAAGGTGAGGCTTTTTTCGGAATTTTCCAACTTGGCAGCCTGGCCCAGGTAATAGGCTGCTACCGGCAGCTGGTTAAGGCTGTCCCAGGCGGAATATAACTGTTTGTAAGCGGCTATTTGCTGATGCTTTACATCTCCTCTTACTACTTTGTTTTCCCATGAATTGATCTGCAGCAGCTTTTCGGCAGGGATCTTTGTTTTTGCGGACGCCAGGAGCTCCTCAAAAGATATAGGTTTTATGTCCTGTCCGCTGGCCATGGGAGCGGCAGTTGGCATAGCTTTCTTATCAGGCCGGGGTACGGTACGGCCAAAAGCCAGCAATACTACGAGTAGTGCGACAGCTGTACCTACCAGGAGAACTTGCGATCTTTGCATTGCCTAAAAATATTAGGCTGCAAAATTAAGAACTTTTGAGCTTCTTTACTTCAGCAACAAATTCTTTAGAAGGCTTGAAAGCAGGAATGTAGTGCTCGGGAATTTCCACAGCTACATTTTTCTTAATGTTACGCCCGATCTTGGCGGCTCTCTTTTTGGTGATGAAACTACCGAAACCCCGGATGTAAATGTGCTCGCCATTTGCCAGCGCTTCTTTCACCTCCTTAAACATGGCCTCCAGTGTTACTAACACATCTACTTTGGGGATGCCGGTTTTTTCAGCAATGTTGTTTATCAAGTCAGCTTTTCTCATAATTGAAGCGGAGGATTACTTATTTCTCAAAAATATTCAAAAAAATTATAATTACTGGTTTTAAGTAAGATAAATTTTATCTTTTTTCTTTATACTACCCTTGCCTGTTGTTCCAACGTGTTTATATTGAATAAGTTTTGTTCACTCAAATATCATGCAAAGGACCGGCCCGGAAAGGCTTCCTGCTTATGCCGCAACACCTTTTCATGGATAGCCAAGATCAAATTTCAAAATTTCACAAAACCATTGAGTAACGAATATACAAAAAATAATATTCATATCAGATTATTTTTTTTGATTCACCGGTATATATAATCCGGCCGCCGGCACCTTAACTTTGCTGCGCATGACACTGAGTCCGAAGCAATTTTTTACAGGCCGGCTGCTGGAATGGAACCGGCAGCATAATACCCGCACCATGCCCTGGAAAGGGATCAAAGACCCATACCGGATATGGCTGTCTGAAATTATCCTGCAACAGACGCGGGTAGAGCAGGGCCTGCCTTACTACGAGCGCTTCATTGCCCACTACCCTACCGTGCGCCACCTGGCGGCCGCACCGGATGAGGCTGTATTCCGGCTGTGGCAGGGCCTGGGCTACTATGCCCGTTGCAAGAACATGCTGGCGGCTGCCCGGCAGATCGTACAAACATTCGGCGGCCGCTTTCCGGATACCTATGAGCAGATACAAAGCCTGAAGGGCATTGGCCCTTACACCGCCGCTGCCGTGGCCTCCTTTGCATTCAACAGCCCACACGCGGTGCTGGACGGCAACGTGTTCCGCGTACTGGCCCGCTACTTTGGCATAGATACCCCTGTGGACAGCACCAGCGGTAAAAAGCAGTTTGCAGCGCTGGCGCAGGAGCTGTTGCCACCAGAACAGTCTGCTGTTTATAATCAAAGCATTATGGATTTCGGGGCAGTGGTCTGCAAGCCCCAGCAGCCGGCATGCGGGCAATGCCTGCTGGCGCCGGCGTGTGTAGCGTTACAGCAACAAACCGTGGCCCGGCTCCCCGTGAAATCCAAAAAGCTGGTGATCCGGAAGCGGTATTTTTATTATATAGTGCTGGAGTACCAGGGCCAGGTATTTATCCGCAAGCGTACCGGCAACGATATCTGGCAGAACCTGCACGAGTTCATCTTACTGGAAATGCCCGCCCCCGTAACGGCCACCGAGCTGCTGGCCTCCCCGGAGCTGCGCCAGGTAATAGGCAACACCCCTTATACCATGCAGGGCGCCTCCCCTGCCTTTAAACAGCAGCTTACCCACCAAACCATCCACAGCCAGTTCCTGCTGCTAACCGCTACCGGGAAGCCTGACATAAAGGATCATATGGCCGTGCCCCGCACCCGCCTGAACAATTATGCCTTTCCGAAAACGATCACCGATTTCCTGCAGAACAAGTCCCTGGAGTTGTTTTAGCGCCTATAAAAATTTCTGCGTCGATTGGAAAAAAATATTAACTTTAAAGAGGTCGACTTATAAGAAGAAGATTTCATCAATAGATTAAATCCTACAACTATGAGAGGTGTTAATAAAGTAATCCTGATTGGCAACTTGGGTAGGGATCCGGATGTACAATTTTTGGAAGGCAATATCGCGGTAGCTAAATTCTCCCTCGCTACAACAGAAACATTCAAGGACAGGGCCGGCAAGCTCATTTCCCAGACAGAATGGCATACAGTAGTACTGTGGCGCGGACTGGCGGAGCTGGCGCAAAAGTACCTGCACAAAGGCAGCCTGGTGTATATTGAGGGACGGCTGCGCACCCGTAGCTGGGAAGACAAGGAAGGCAACAAAAAATTTGCTACCGAAGTAGTAGGAGACAACCTGGTAATGCTGGACAAACGTATGGACATGAACAATACGGAACATGCTATTCATCACAGCAATACAGGAAGCTCCTCCGGCGAAAATTTCCCCAACATGGAAATGCCCCCCTCCATGGGCGACGCGGCAGACGATCTGCCTTTTTAAGTTGAAACACGTCACCACTCCAATATCCATGAAAAATAATATGTATTTTTACTGAAGGTCCCAATATGGGACATTCCCTTATATTTGCACAGGGGAAAGCGATTCGGCGATCATACACGGGTATTGCTTTCCCTTATTTTTGATTAAAAGTTGAACATCTTGGTTATCCATTCGGCAAGCATTTTATCCGGTGAACCATTCCTGCTGCAAGCCGCCGCGCCCATTGCCACACCCAACGTGGTCATATACCTGCTGGTGATATTTCTACTTTTATTACTGGCATTTATAGTTTCCGGTGCAGAGGTAGCCTTTTTCACTCTTAATTACAAGGACCTGAACGTACTGAAGACCCGGCAGAATACCAGCGGCAAGCTCATCACCAAGCTGCTGGAAAAGCCCAGGTCATTACTGGCCTCCCTGCAAATAGCCGGTATATTACTGGCTATTGCTTTTATAATGGTCACCAACTACCTCATCACCCAGATGGAAGACCTGCAGACCCTGCCGGTGATCTCCCTGGTGGTAAGGATAGCCCTGATCAGCTTCATCCTGCTTTTCTTTGGACAGGTGCTGCCACGGGTATGGGCTGCACAGAACAATATCCGCTTTGCCACCTACTTTGCCTGGTTTGTAAGCATCATACATGCCACCCTGGAGCCGGTAAGCGACTTTTTCGTGGAGCTGAGCAGCAGCATAGAGGGCCGTTTCTTTCACCGGCAGAGCGGCGTGGTGAACTACCAGGAAATAGACGAGGCCATAGAAATGAGCGTGGACCCTACCGCCTCCCAGGAGGAAAAGAACATCCTGAAAGGCATTCTCAAGTTCGGCAACATTACGGTAAAGCAGATCATGCGCACCCGGCTGGACGTGTCCGGCCTGGAATATGACAGTCCCTTTGACAAGGTGACCAAACAGGTGGCGGAGCTGCACTACTCCCGCCTGCCGGTGTACAAGGGTAACCTGGACAACATTGTAGGCGTTATCCATACCAAGGACCTGCTGCCACACCTGGGCAAAGGCAACAGCTTTGACTGGCACGAGGTGATGCGCCAACCCTTTTTTGTACATGGCCACAAGCTGATAGAGGACCTGCTCACCGAATTCCAGACACGGCGTATGCACTTTGCCGTGGTAGTGGACGAATTTGGCGGCACCAGCGGCATTGTGACCCTGGAAGATATTATGGAAGAAGTGATCGGTGATATCAAGGACGAATTTGACGAAGAAGAGTTCAACTACAGCAAGGTAGATAACTATACATACGTATTTGAGGGCAAAACCATGCTGAACGATGTTTGCCGTATCATGAACGTACCGCCAGATACCTTTGAGCACGTAAAAGGCGAAAGCGATTCCATTGGCGGGCTGATACTGGAACTGGCCGGGAAATTCCCGGAAGAGAACAGCGTGATCAACTACGGCAACTTCGACTTTACCGTGCTGGAAGTAAGCAAAATGCGCATCCAGAAGGTACAGGTCATTATCCGGCAGGATGAAGGCATTGCCGCCAGCTGACCGTCCAAGCCAACTACTTAACCGTGATTCAACAGCCACAACATGAAGTTCCTTTTGCCGATCTGCATACTTGCACTTTTATTTACCGCCTGCGAGCAGGCCTATACGCCCAAGCCCAGGGGGTATTTCAACATACCGTTCCCAGCAAGGCAATACCAGGTGTTTGACCTGCCGGGGTATCCCTACACATTTGAATACCCGGTGTATGCCAAAGTGGTAAAGGATACCCTGTTCTTTGGCGAGAAAGCGGAAAACCCCTACTGGATCAATATTGAATTCCCTTCCCTGAACGGGAAGATATACATAAGCTATAAAGAGATAGGCCCCCGGGAGAACAACCTGGAAGCGCTGGTGAACGATGCGTTCAAAATGACCTACAAGCACACCTACAAGGCAGACTACATAGAGGAAAAGGAGATCCACAACGCCCACGGCGTAAGCGGGCTGTTCTACCAAGTAGGGGGCAATGCCGCCAGCGCCAAACAGTTCTTTGCTACGGACTCTACCCGCCATTTCCTGCGGGGCGCCCTGTATTTCGATGCTACGCCCAATGCCGACTCCCTGGCCCCGGTACACCGTTTCCTGCAGCAAGACATGTGGCACCTGGTGGAAACGCTGCGCTGGAGAAACTAGCTATTAGCTGTCAGCCATTGGCTATATTTCGTAACTTCGCTCCCGGCTAATAGCCGATGGCTAAAAGCTACACAGCTAACCAATGATCATTATAGACGACAAGTACATCAGTGACGACGTAATTGAGGAGCAGTTCGTATGCAACCTGAGCGCCTGCAAGGGCGCCTGTTGTGTGGCTGGCGACTGCGGTGCGCCGCTGGAGAAGCAGGAAATCAAGACCCTTAAAAAGATACTCGGCAAAATAAAGCCCTACCTGCGTGAAGAGGGCCTGCAGGAAATAGCCAACACCGGCGTGCATACCATTGACGATGAATACGGATACGTAACCCCCATTGTAGACAAAGGTATCTGCGCATATGCTGTCATAGATGAGCACGGCGTAGTAGGCTGCGGCATAGAAAAGGCCTATAACGACGGCGTGGTGGATTTCAAGAAACCCATTTCCTGCCACCTCTATCCTATCCGTATTAAAAAATATGACAGTTTCCAGGCAGTCAACTACGACCGCTGGGATATCTGCGCGCCGGCCTGCCGCAACGGCAAAAAGCTGCAGGTGCCGGTATACCGGTTCCTGAAGGAAGCGCTGGTACGCAAGTACGGGCAGGAGTTTTACGACGTGCTGGATAAGATAGCCCGGAAAGCGCACAAACCCGACAGGTTTTAAAAACCTGCCAGGTCTTGCGTACATCTATCCGTGAAAGTTCCCTATCTTTATTTTGGATCTCGGAATTTTATTTGCTTATGCACCAAATAGCATCCACCTTCCTGGAAGAGAGTGAAAAAAAAGCTTCTGACCTGGGACACCGCCAGACTATCAATTACAACATTGGTAAATATAATACTGCCGTAAAAGCAGGCAAGCAGCAGTTCACCGACCTGCAAACGGCCAGGGAACGCGCCAAGAACATCAAGTGGCGGGCCCTGGAGCACCTGGATAAATACCTGGAAGAGTTTGAGATGCATTTCACCCAGCGCGGCGGAAAAGTGATATGGGCGGAAAACACGCAGCAGGTGCAGGAAGAGATACTGGCCATCTGCAAGGCCAAACAGTGCAAAAGCATTGTAAAAAGCAAATCCATGGCTACGGAAGAAGTACACCTGAACGACTTCCTGGCCAAACAGGGCATTGAATGCGTGGAGACCGACCTGGGAGAATACATACAGCAGCTGGACGGCGAGCCGCCTTATCACATTGTAACTCCTGCCATGCACAAGAGCAAGGAAGATGTGGCGCAGCTGTTTGAGGCCAAGCTGGGCACCGCGCCCGGCCTTACACCGGAGCAACTGACACTGGTGGCCCGGGAAAACCTGCGGCAAAAATACCTGCAGGCGGAAATCGGCATTACCGGGGCCAACTTCATCATTGCAGACACCGGCTCCGTAGCGGTAAGTGAAAACGAAGGCAATGCCCGGCTCAGCACGGCCTTTCCCAAAACGCATATAGTGCTGGTAGGCATTGAGAAAGTGCTGCCTTCCGTAAATGACCTGGCCCTGTTCTGGCCCCTGCTGTCCACCTATGGCACCGGGCAGCAGGTAACCGTGTACAATTCCATTTTCAGCGGCCCGCGGCAGGAAGGGGAAACAGACGGGCCGGAAGAGATGTACGTGATACTGATGGACAACGGGCGCACCAACATACTGGAGGACATAGAAGCGCGGGAAAGCCTTTACTGCATTCGCTGCGGCTCCTGCCTCAATGCCTGCCCGGTGTACAAGAACATAGGCGGCCATACCTATGCCACCACCTACAGCGGGCCTATCGGCTCCGTGATCACGCCTTATCTGCGGGGCATGCAGTCCTACGGGCATTTAAGCTACGCCTCCTCGTTGTGCGGCAACTGTACAGAGGTATGCCCGGTACGCATTAACCTGCACGAGCTGCTGCTGCACAACCGGCACAAGGCAGTGGAGGAGAACTATACCTCCGGCAGCGAGAAAATGGCCTGGTTTGGCTGGAAGCAGGCCTGCCTGAGCCGTAAAATGATGGATATGGTGAGCGGCAAAACCAAGAACTTCTTTATGCGGCGGTTCTTCTCCAAAGCCTGGGGAGCAGAGCGGGAGCTGCCGGTGTTTGCGCCCAGGTCATTCAACCAGCTATGGAAAGAAAGAAAAAACAGCTAATCCTTCTAATATGACCCTGATAGCCATCCTGTTACCCTGGCTTTCCTTCCTGCTGCGGGGAAAGATATTATCCGGCATCGCCTGCCTGATACTGCAGATCACGCTTATCGGCTGGCTGCCTGCCGCCATATGGGCCGTAGTGTCGCTTAACAACAGCCGCGCAGAGCGCAGGAACAGGGAGCTGATAAAAGCGATACGTAATAGTGAAAGGTGAAGGATTACAGTATGCACCACTTTCCTTCCCATTCCCATTCACTTTTCACCTTTCACCAATTCTCTGTTTAACCCTTTCAAACAGGAGCCGGTGGCCGCGCCCGTTCAGGTGCACGCCGTCCCCGCTGTCGTACTGCGGCAGCAGGCGCCCGTCCGGGGTGCTGAAGCCGTTCCAGCAATCAATATAGGCCTGGGGGTAAGTGCGGATAATGTAGTCCTGCATTTCCTGCAGCTTTTTTCTTTCCGCATTACGCATGTTACGGGGCTGGGTAGTGGTAATATAGCAGGCCACGTTAAAGCGGCGCGCCTGTTCCACTACCGCGGCCAGGTTCTGTTGAAATTCCTGCAGGGAATATCCTTCCATAATATCATTGGAGGGCAGGTTAATGATGATGGCATCCGGTTCCAGCATCAGCGCTCTGCTGATATTATGCTGCGGGTCCGGCAGGGGGCGGCGGGGAGATATGCTGACGTTATCGGGCAATATGCGGTAAGAGTTGGAAGCGCCGGCGTCCTTTGCCAGGTTGATCACCATTGCCCGCGGATCTTTGTCCTGCAGGTAGGCCCGGAGCAGGCTCACCCAGGCGCTGTCCGGTGTTTGGGGGCCAATGCCTGCGGCGGTGGAAGAGCCCAGCACCACTATCCTGCGGGGAGCAGCTACAAAGGCGGTCTGCCTCATTTTGCGGGCCGGCGGCGCCATCATGGTTTGCGGACGGGGCGCCGCGCTGCTGGCCGTTATTTCCGCCGGGGCGCTTTTTTTATAGCTGTCTGCTGCAGCCATGCGGGGCGCAACTTCCTGCGGGGGCGCTGTTCCGGTTATTTTGTTTTCCGGCGCCGCTTCGGCTTCCGGGGTGGCTTCTCTGGCCGCTTTGTGCAAGGCGGGCGCGGGATGAGGCGGCGGTACGGCTGCAGGCGCTGCGGTTGCAGCCTTCGCCGTTTCTGCTTTTAGCGTTTCACCGGTACGGCCGGCAGGCGGCGCAGCAGGCTGTGGGGGGGTGGCCACGCTGTCTGCCGGTTGGGATGCAAGCGGAGCCGGGCGGGTGTTTTCCCTGGTTTCCACCCTGGCAATATCCTGGTGCCGGGATACCTGCTGCCGGTTGATCCACCAGAAGCTAAGGCCCAGTATCAGCAGGATGGCAGCTGCCGCTGCCCAGCGATAGTACAGGAGCCTTACCCTTGCCCTGCTGCTCCGGCCTACCCGCTGCTCCAGCCGCTGCTGCAGGTCCTGCAGGTGGGCGGACTGGTCCGGTGCATGGCCGGAGAAGCCTTCCAGCGCGTCTGCCAGGAAAGGATCGTCCAGGGCCTGCCTTTCCAAGGCGTGCATGGCCTTATCGTCCAGCTCCCCGGCCAGGTACTGCCGTATCAGCTCCTCGCTTACGGAAGGTTTGTTATTTGAATGCTTGTCAGGCATGTTGTTGCTCCATACATATTTTCAGGTTACGCTTACCGTTCTGAATATAGCTTTTCACTTTCTTCATCTCGTAGCCTGTAAGGGCGGCCACCTCCCGGTAGCTTTTTTCCTGCAGGTAGAACAGCTGTACGCTCTTCTGCTGCTCTTCCGGCAGGGTTTCCAGGCATTTTTCCATTACCTGCAAATTTGCTTCCAGGCTAAATCCATTGTCATGATGTAATAATTCCCCGTTTTCCATAAGGGGCCGGTCCTCGATGGATACCAGCCTCCCCTCCCGCTGTTTCATGGAGCGCAGCTTCATCAGGCAATGGTTGCGGGTGAGCACATGCAGCCAGCTTTTAAAGTTATGCACCTCGTGCTGCTGCAGCTTGGTAACCAGCTCCTCAAATATTTGCATCACGGCGTCCTTGCCGGCTTCCTCATCAAAATACCGCAGGCACACACCATATACCAGGTTCATGTAGCGCTGGTACAGCGCTGCCAGGTAATCCAGCCTGCCGGTAGCTTTATACTGCCGGATCAGGTCTGCATCAGCAGTATCCTGCATGGTATTGTGGTGTAAAAAGGCCATGCTAGTGTTTGAAATGCCGCATGCCGGTCATAACCATCACCATATCGTTCTGCTTGCAGAATTCAATGGAGTCATTATCGCGTACGGAGCCGCCGGGCTGGATCACCGCGGTAATGCCGGCTGTATGGGCTATGCGCACGCAGTCGTCAAAGGGGAAGAAAGCATCTGAGGCCATGGAGGCGCCGTTCAGGTCAAAATTGAACTGGCGGGCTTTTTCAATGGCATGGCGCAGGGCATCTACGCGGGAGGTTTGCCCGCAGCCTTTGCCAATCAGCTGCTTGTCCTTTACCAGCGCAATGGCGTTTGACTTCAGGTGCTTGCATACCAGGTTGGCAAATTCCAGGTCCGCCTTTTCCGCTGCGGTGGCAGGCCGTGCACCGGCATCGGTCCAGTCCCTGTAATTGCCGGTATCGCTGTCCTGCAGCAGGATGCCGTTCAGCACATTCTTATATACGTAAGGCTGCTTTACCGGCTGCTTCTGCTGCAGCAGGATACGGTTCTTTTTGGTGGTGAGCACCGCCAGCGCATCTGCATCAAAACCGGGGGCTATCAGTATCTCGAAGAATATCTCGTTGATCGCTTCTGCCGTAGCCTTGTCTACCACCGCATTGCAGGCCAGCACACCGCCAAAGGCGCTTTCCTTGTCGCCTGCCAGGGCCGCTTCCCAGGCATCTTTCAGCGTGGGGCGGCTGGCAATGCCGCATACGTTGGTATGCTTGATGACGGCAAAAGTAGTGGCGGTAAACTCCTGTACCAGCTGGCAGGCGGCATCCACATCCACCAGGTTGTTGTAGGACAGCTCCTTGCCATGCAGCTTGTCAAACAGCTCCTGCAAATTGCCATAGAACCGGCCGTTCTGGTGCGGGTTCTCGCCATAGCGCATTACCTGGCCCTGCGGCAGGGAGGCCTGGAAATACTGCTGCGGCTCGTGGTGCAGGAAATACTGCGCAATGGCCACATCGTAGTGCGCGCACACTTCAAATGCCCTGGCGGCAAAGCGGCGACGGTCTTCCAGGGTAGTAGCGCCCTTGCCTTCCACCAGCACCTTTTCCAGGTCTGCATACTGGTCTTTGGACGCCACGATCAATACATCCTTATAGTTCTTCCCGGCTGCGCGGATCAGCGATACGCCGCCGATATCTATCTTTTCAATGATGGCCTGCTCCTCGGTAGTGCTTTTTACGGTTTCCTCAAAAGGATACAGGTCCACTATCACCAGGTCTATTTCCGGAATGCCGTATTCCTGCAGCTGCGCCAGATCCTGCTCATTGCCGCGCCGGGCCAGTATGCCGCCAAATACCTTGGGATGCAGGGTCTTTACCCGGCCGCCCAGGATGGAAGGATAGGCGGTAAGCTCTTCTACAGCTACGCATTTTACGCCCTGTTCCTCAATAAACTTCTGCGTGCCGCCGGTTGAGTAAATGGTTACACCCTGTTCACCCAGTTTCCTGACAATGCTCTCCAGGTTATCTTTATAGAAAACGGAGATCAATGCTGATTTAATTTGCTTTTGCATGAATGGAAAACATTAGAAATTAATAAGATAGGCTCCCTGATCCGGGACCGAAAAGCAGCGCAAAGTTAGGGCGCTGCATTCACTTTTCCATTGTTGTATCTGCCAGAATGGGTTAGAGGCGTCAAAAATGATCATCTTAAAATCAAACATATCCCTTAACTGCATGATACTCAGCCGGGGATGGTGCGATAACAAAATATAATCGGTACAGAATTTTTTCGCAGGGGTGCAGGCTGTCCAGGTGCTGTCCACTACCACCAGTCTTTTACGGCCTGCACTGAAAAAGGGGCCGTGTTGCTGCAGCGCGGGCAGGGCAGCCTCCCTTGCGCCATACAACAGGCGGGCAGGCTGCAGGTATCTTTTGTACAGGGCGGCGTTGTGCAGCAGGGCGGTATCTCCCGCAAAGCGGCAGTACCGGCCCACTACTGCATCCATTGCCGTATAGCCGGGCACGTTGTATACCACCAGCTGCCGCCGGCTGCCGGCAAGCACCGCAGCCCGGGCGTGCAGCGCCGCCCATAGCAGGGCCGCATACAGCGCCAGCTGCCAGCCCCGTTTCCACCTGGCCAGCCATACGCCCACCAGCGCTGCAATGATCACGTAAGCGCAAACAGTAGCATACAGGGGCATGGGAATATTTTCCGTTACGGCATAAGGCAGGCGTTCAATGAACAGCACCAAACGGTTCATGCAGGAAATGAGCCAGGTAACGGCCACTCCTGCATAATGCGCGGCCAGCGGCAACGGCGACAGCAGCAGCAGCAGGATCAGCCCGTACAGGATGATGGTGGACAGCGTAACGATCAGCAAATTGGCTGGCAGAAAGAAATTGGGGAACTGGTGAAAGTAATACAGGCACACCGGCAGGGTGAATACCTGCGCGGCCAGGGTAACGGCCATTGCGGCCCAGCACCGGCTGATCCATTGGTTCCTGATCACCCACAGGTTGTACAAAGGCCGGTAACACAGCAGGATGCCCAGCACTGCCAGGTAGGAAAGCTGGAAACCGGCGTCCAGCAGCAGCCAGGGGTCATAGCACAGCAGCAGGAAAGCCGATGCGGCCAGGGTATTGTATGTGCTGGTATACCGGTTCAGCACCAGCTGCCCGATGGCAATGGCGGTAAACATTACGGCCGCCCGCAATATGGATGCAGCAGCGCCGGTAATGCAGGCAAAGGCCCACAACAGGCTGATGACAATGGCCGCCTTTACGATGTTGGAAAAACGGTGCGCCGGCCACCATTGCAGCAGCCAGAGTAAGGTAGCATAGATCAGCGCGAGGTGCATGCCGGAAATGGCAATGATATGTACTACGCCGGCGCTGGTGTATGCCTGCACCATATCCCTGTCCAGGTCATACCGGTAGCCTATCAGCAGGGCGGCGGCCAGGGCCGATGCCTGGCCCCTGCCCAGATACTGCTGCAAGGTATGGATGCACCAGGCCCTGGCCTGCAGCAGGCAGCGGTCTGTAATGCCATTACGAAGCCCTGATATTTTCCAGTGGCCGGACCTGACGTAAGCCTGGTGAAACACCTGCCTGCCGGCGCAGTACTGCCGGTAGTCAAAAGCGCCGGGATTGCCGGTGTTGCCTACTGCGCGCAGGGTAGCGCAGAGCAGTACAGCATCCCCGCATTGCAGGGCAGCGGCCGTGCTGTCTTTCTGGAAATACAGGAGGGTACGGCCTTTCACTGGTATGCGCCGGCCGTTGCGCAGCAAAGCCTCTATTGCTGCAATGGACCTCCAGCTCCGCGGCCGTTCCTGGAGCGGCTCCTGCAGGCGTACCAGCAAGGAATCCTCTCCCTGCAGCATATTGCCCACATAACGGGGATGATGGCGTACATCCTTCACAGCTACCAGCAGCCCGCCACTACCCAGCAACAGGCAGTAGACAAGTATGCCGCGCAGCCGGTTAAGCACATACTGTTTTCCCACCGGCAAAAAGGCCCATACCTGCATTCCTGCCAGTGCAAGGAGCACCACTGCTGCTGGCCAGTGCCAGGAAATGGCCCACCGTATGTGTACACCAATGCCAATTGCCAGCGGGATGAATAAACGGATAAAAGGAGTAGCTCTCAATGGGTTACCAGGGTTGTGTAAACGTTCGGGATGCGAATTTAAGGCCGGATTACTTAAAAAATGTTTATCATATGTTAACGGGGCAAAAAGGCCCGATTCTGGAAAATTATGAAAATGAAAATTAACATATTTAAAATATAAATATTTATATAGGATTCATAAGTAATACTTTTTAATTTTAGCTTTTTTGAATCTGTTATTGATTAGTTAACATCTTCTTAAATTATAATATTTATAGTAAACTGCATTACCGGTCACGCTATTTTATTGTAAATAGTCGTGTCTTTAATGGTTATTTTGAGGGAAAAGAAAGAGCCTGATTTTTATCAGGCTCTGATTTTTTTTGAGCTATATGCATCAAGCAAAAAAGCTGAAAGCAGGGGGGGCATTTGCCCGGTCGCTTTCAGCTTTTTTATTTTTTACGTTCTATTCTTTACTTGCTCAGGTACATGCTCTTCTCCTTGTACAGCTGGCGGAAGTAAGGATCTCTCAGGTCCTTGATAAAGCGTATAGCCTCTCCCGTTGACTTCATTTCAGGGCCCAGCTCCTTGTTCACCCCGGGGAACTTATTGAAGGAGAACACCGGCTCCTTGATGGCAAAGCCGTCCAGTTTCTTTTCAATGGTAAAGTCCTTCAGCTTGTTGGCTCCCAGCATTACCTTGGTGGCAATGTTCAGGTAAGGCACCTGGTAAGCCTTGGCGATGAAAGGCGTGGTGCGGGAAGCGCGGGGGTTGGCCTCTATCACGTATACCTTTCCATCCTTGATGGCAAACTGGATGTTTATCAGTCCGCGGATATCCAGTGCGCGGGCTATTTTCTCCGCGTAGTACTCCATGGTGGTCACTTCCAGCGGGGTAAGGTTAAAGGCCGGCAGTACGGCGTTGCTGTCGCCGCTGTGAATACCTGCAGGCTCAATATGCTCCATTACGCCCATCACATGAAATTCCTCGCCATCAAAAATAGCGTCTATCTCCGCCTCCTGGCAGCGGTCCAGGAAGTGGTCTATGAGTATCTTGTTGCCTGGCAGGTGCTTCAACAGGCTGATCACCGCTTTTTCCAGCTCCTCTTCATTGATCACGATACGCATGCGCTGGCCGCCCAATACATAGCTGGGGCGTACCAGCACCGGGTAGCCTACTTCCTTGGCTACATCCAGCGCCTCGTCTGTGGTATAGGCAGTGCCATATTTCGGATAGGGAATGCCCAGCTCTTTCAGCAGGTCGGAGAAACGGCCGCGGTCTTCGGCAATATCCATGTTGTCAAACGAGGTACCGATAATGCGGATGCCTTTTTCCTGCAGGCGCCTGGCCAGCTTCAGCGCGGTTTGTCCGCCCAGCTGCACCACTACGCCTTCAGGCTTTTCCAGCTCTATGATCTCCCACAGGTGCTCCCAGAACACCGGCTCGAAGTACAGCTTGTTGGCCATGTCAAAATCGGTGGACACGGTTTCGGGGTTACAGTTCACCATAATGGCGTCGTAGCCGCATTCCTGGATGGCCTGCAGGCCGTGGGTACAGCAGTAGTCAAATTCAATGCCCTGCCCTATCCGGTTAGGACCGGAGCCCAGCACAATCACTTTCTTCCTGTCGGAAGGCTGGCTTTCATTCTGGGTATCAAAAGCAGAGTAGAAGTATGGTGTTTTTGCTTCAAACTCGGCGCTGCAGGTATCCACCATTTTGTAGGTGCGCATAATGTTCAGCGCCTTGCGCTTTTCATATACATCCTCTTCCTCGCAGTTGCCGAACAGGTAGCACAGCTGTTTGTCGGAGAAGCCCATTTGCTTGGCTTCGCGCAGCAGGGTAGCGGGCACGGATTCCAGGTCGTGCTCCTGCAGCTGTTTTTCCATGTTCACAATATCATTGATCTGGTACAGGAACCAGCGATCAATATGCGTGAGCTGCTGGATGGTCTTTACAGATACGCCTTCCATCAGCGCGTCCTTGATGCGGAAAATGCGGTCCCAGGTGGGTGTTTTCAGCCTTTCCAGCAGCTGCTCGCTCTTCATGAGCGACTTGCCGTAGTAGCCCAGGCCAATGGCCTCATTCTCCAGGCTCTGGCAGGCTTTCTGGATAGCTTCCGGGAAGGTGCGGCCAATGGCCATTACCTCACCTACGGATTTCATCTGCAGGCCCAGGGTCTCGTCCGCGCCCTTGAACTTGTCGAAGTTCCAGCGGGGCACTTTCACGATCACATAGTCCAGCGCCGGCTCAAAGCAGGCGGAGGTGGTGCCGGTGATCTGGTTGCTCAGCTCATCCAGCGTATAGCCAATAGCCAGCTTGGCAGCTACCTTGGCAATAGGATACCCTGTGGCTTTAGAGGCCAGAGCCGAAGAACGGCTTACGCGGGGGTTTATTTCGATAGCGATCAGCTCTTCGTTCTCGGGGTTCAGCGCAAACTGTACATTACAACCGCCGGCAAAGTTGCCCAGGCTGCGCATCATCATCATGGCCTTGTTCCGCATTTCCTGATAGGCCGTATCGCTCAGGGTCATGGCGGGCGCCACGGTAATGGAATCGCCGGTGTGCACGCCCATCGGGTCCAGGTTCTCCACGGTACAGATGATCACCACGTTGTCGTTATCATCGCGCAGCAATTCCAGCTCAAATTCCTTCCAGCCCAGCACGGCTTTCTCCACCAGCACCTCGTGTATGGGAGAGGCCTGGAGGCCGCGGTTCAGGGCTTCATCCAGCTCGTCCTTACTATGCACAAAGCCGCCGCCGGTACCCCCCAGGGTAAAGGAGGGGCGTATTACCAGCGGAAAGCCTATTTCCTGCGCAAACTCCTTTCCTTCCAGGTAGGAATTGGCAATTCTGGCGGGCGCTACCGGTATGCCCAGCTCTATCATGAACTGGCGGAACAGCTCGCGGTCTTCCGCTTTATTAATGGCTTTAATGTCCACCCCTATCAGGCGCACATTATACTTTTCCCAGACGCCCAGCTCGTCGGCCTCTTTACACAGGTTCAGGGCAGTTTGCCCTCCCATGGTAGGCAGCACGGCATCTATCTGATTCTCTTCCAGTATCTGCTCTATGCTTTCCACTGTCAGCGGCAGCAGGTATACCCGGTCTGCCATCATAGGGTCTGTCATAATAGTGGCCGGATTAGAGTTGATCAGGATCACCCTGATCCCTTCTTCCCGTAGTGAACGGGCCGCCTGGGAGCCGGAATAGTCAAATTCGCAAGCCTGACCAATGATAATAGGACCAGAACCGATAATGAGGACAGATTTGATAGATGAGTCTTTTGGCATTTGTTTAATCTATTGAAAATGAAAAACCAGTCTGATTTTGATGCCAACAAGGGACCAAAAAATCGTGCAAAGATAAGGCTTTCGATGTATTGAGGAAATAAATCCGGGATTTGTTTGCAATGTTGTAAGGCTGCACCCGCTTAAAAAACAAAGTCCCGGCAGAAATACCAGGACTTTTTTGAATTATGCAAATTGTTACACGTAATTGGCTGTTCTTTATAGCATAGCTATGCCTTTATCCTGCTGCCCATCACGGCAATGCAGGTGCCCATTACCGCAATAACGGAAAAGGAAATGCTCAGGCTGGACGCCTCTGCCACAAAGCCTATCAGCGGCGGCCCCACAAGAAAGCCCAGGTACCCGATGGTAGATACGGTGGCCAGCGCCATACCCGGGGCCAGCTTTCTGGACCTGCCGGCAGCGCTGTATACCAGCGGCACCACGGAAGATACCCCGGCCCCTACCAGCAGGAAACCGAAGATGGCTGCGGCAAAATAGGGCAGCAGTACGGCTATCAGCAGGCCGGCAGCGGTGAGCGTGCCGCTCAGCTGCAATACTTTCCGCGCCCCCAAACGGGTAGTGAGCCAGTCGGCCACAAAGCGGAAAGAGGCCATGGTGCTCATAAAGGCGGCATACCCTACACCGGCCAGGCCGTCCGGCGCATGGATCACCTTCTTAAAGTACACTCCGCTCCAGTCAAACATGGTGCCCTCGCATATCATGGAGCAGAAAGCAATAATGCCGAGTATGAGCAGGAAGCTGTCCGGCCTGACAAACAGGGATTGCCCGGACTCCTGTGTATTTACGTCCTGGGGCACAATATGCCGGGCGCTGGCAGCCACTATCACTGCGCCCATCACGGTGATGAGCAGAAAATGCCGGTACGGCGCCACGCCCTGCCCGGCCATAAAGGCGCCAATGGCAGCCCCGGTAAAACCGGCCAGGCTCCACAGCCCGTGAAAGGAGGCCATAATGGTGCGGCCGTACATGGCCTCCACCGCTACTGCCTGTGTATTCACGGCAATATTGGCCAGGTTGCCGGTAAAGCCAAACAACACCAGTACGGCAAACAGCTGCCAGGGGGCCTGTACCATGCCCAGCACAGGCAACACTATGGCGTACAGCAGGCCGGCGATGAGCACCACCTGCCGGCTGCCAAAGCGCCCTACCAGCCAGCCGGCCACCGGCATGGAGATCATGGAGCCTACCGGCAGGGCCAGCAATACGCCTCCCAGCCCACCGTCGCTCAGGTGCAGGGCCTGCTGTATGGCCGGGATGCGGGAAGCCCAGCTGGCAAAACACAACCCCGTTAAAAAGAACAGGAAGCTGACTGCTATACGCGCCGGTCTTTTTGGAGACATTGCTTCAAAGGATAAAGACTGCAACATATCGTTTCGTTATATTATATCACTTTAATACCCAGTTTCTGGTAAGGTTGTATCAATTCCGGCTCCAGCCGGTCGGTAATAATGGTATCCAGGGCGGTGAGGTCGCATACCTTGAACGGCTCGGCCGTGCCCATCTTGTCGCTGGTGGCCAGGGCTATAACCCGGTTGCCGGCCTGCACCATGCTGTACTTTACCTCCGCCTCTCCCAGGTCTATGCCGGTAACGCCTGCCGTGGGATGCAGGCTGCAGATGCCCATAAAACAGATGTCGGCCCGTACCCTTTCCAGCATACGGATGGTGTCCAGCCCGGAGGTGACCTGCGAGTTCTTGAACACCCGGCCGCCGGTGAGGATCACTTCAGTGGAGGGATGCTCCATGAGCTGCATGGCAATGGGCACGCTGTTGGTGATGACGGTGATCTTCAGCTGGGGCGGGAACATCTTTACCAGGGTATAGGTAGAAGTACCGCCGTCCATAATAATGGTCTGCCCGTCGTGCAGGAAGGAAAGGGCCTTGCCTGCAATGGTCTTCTTATCGTCCTCGTGAATGCCAATGCGCTCCTTAAAAGAGTACGGGTGGGGGGAATGGGGGATAGCGCCACCCCTGACCTTGATCAGCAGGCCATTCTGCGCCAGCACCTCCAGGTCGCGGCGCACGGTATCTTCCGATACCTGCAGGTCATTGCTCAGCTCTGCCTGCAGTACCTTATGATCTGCCTTAAGCTTTTTCAGGATATAATCCAGGCGCTCTTCTTTCAGCATATTATTGCTATTTCTTGCAAAATTATGTAATTGTTTGCAATAACTTAATGAAGAAAACTATAAAAGTCGGGATTTAAAGCATAATTTTGCAAAAAACAGCAGAATATGGCACGTATTGCAATTGACATGGATGGTGTTATGGCAGATACCACGCAGCAGTACATCAACTGGTACGCGGCCCGTTACGGGGTGGAGGTAGACAAGGCTTCGCTGCTGGGCAAGCCGGAAACCACCGGGTTCCCTTTGGAGGGCGTGGTACGGCAGTTCCTGTACACGCCGGGTTTTTTCAGGACCAAGCCGGTGATACCGGGCAGCCAGGAAGTGATAAAGGCCCTGCAGGAAAAGCATGACGTATTCATCGTATCTGCAGCTATGGAGTTCCCGCAATCCCTTTCAGAAAAGCTGGCCTGGCTGGAGGACCATTTCCCCTTTATCAGCTGGCACAATATTGTTTTCTGCGGTCACAAGACGATTGTACAGGCGGATTATATGATAGATGACCACGTGAAGAACCTCAGCACGTTCAAGGGTGAGCCGCTGCTTTTCACAGCGCCGCATAATGTGCACGTAGCAGGCTACAAACGGGTAAACACCTGGGAAGAGGTGGGCGAGCTGCTGCTGTAGGAGCTAGTCCGCGCTAAACATAAACGGCGTATGGTCAATGCCTGCGCGGTTATTGAACCAGGTGTAGGGATAATACTCCGGGTCGCTGACATAGCCGGCCTTTACGGGGGCGCATAGCATCCTGGCCTCAAATGTTTCAAACTCCTGTGCAGAGCCTACTGGCAGGTACTCCATATTGCGCCAGAATACTTCGGCGCCATCATGATTACGGTCCACAAAAAAGCTGAACCATTCCTTTCTTTCATCCTGCGGGTCGGTGCGCAGGCTTTCGCAGATGTGCAGGGCGGTATCCTTTATAAAGTGCTGCATCCAGGCTGCCAGGGTGCTTTTAAAGGGCTGCACCAGCAACAGCAGCTGGTCTGGCAGTAGCAGGTGGCTCCTGACAATGATCTCCTGCCGCTGCTGGCTATTGTTCAGCCGCCGGGCCAGTATGCCGGAGTAACGCGGCCTGGTAAGCAGGTTGGGCCGGCCAATGACAGACATGGAGATAAACCAGGTTTCAGGAAAATCAGGGTTAGCGCGCATACAGAGTATTTTTCGTATCAGGATAAATATATGTGGATTAAAAATATCCCTACACGATTAAATAGATTTTAAAATTTTGTAAATGTAACAAAAAGCACCGTATGAGAAATGCGCGGATTGAATTGATCTTTTAAAAATCACTGAACAACTATACTTTCTTTGGCCTGACCTGCTTGCGCAGCTGCACAATATCTTTCTTGAAGGCATCAAGGGTTTCTTTCAGCGCGTTATGCTGCTTTAGCAGCTGGTTGTAATCTTCCAGCAGCCGGTAATATTTTTCCCGCATGGCCAGCATCTCTTCCGAATCTGCCACCCGTACATCCGACACCATACTGGGGTGGAGAAAAGCGTTTTCCGTTACTTCCAGGGCTTTGGTGACAGACTCCATCTCCACCGGGTCAAAGGCGGCTTTTTCAAAGAGGTCGTACATGTTCCTGCGGCTCATGTCCAGGCGCCTGGCCAGCTTGCTTTTATTGAGGCCCTTCTCTTCTATCAGCTCTGTAAAGCGCTGCCCATGGTGAACTACGGTAGCTATCTGCCCTTTGCCTGTTTTTCCGGTGACGGTATTATTCCAGTTGTAAAACTCTTCAGGCGTGATGCCTATTAACGAACAAAAGCGCTCCAGGGTAGATCTTTTCATATCGCTTTTGCGGAGATGGTAGTGTGCGATCTGGTTGGTAAAGCCAGCCATTCTTGCGAAGTCAATGATCTTTATTTTTCTCTGTTTCAGTATCTGTTTCAAGCGCTGGCCCATGTGGATTAACCCTTGCTGCATGGTAAACTTTTTTTGACTCTTTTGTTTTATATCAATTTTTCATATTATATCATTAATACAATATAATAATTTCTATTTCATTACGTAAATATAAATTTCGCAACAATAAAAAAAATATCACTGCTGCTATTGCACAGTTTGTTAAAAGGCAGCTGAGCGGGATAATTGGAGAGGGCTTGCTAAAACAATCCATTGCAGGTATTCGGGGAATACCTGCTTTTTAACTAAGTTATCCACATTGTAATATGCGTACGCTGAAAGTGGCGACAGTATTGCAATAACAGCAGTGTATGAATGGATAAAATAGTAATTGAAAAATAGCGCATTTACGATCATTATCAATATATTTGCTGACACTAAAGCAGGTGATTATTGCTTAATCCCTATTTATTATCAACTCAAAAGCCAAAGACTTTTTTTGACAGCAAAGCAAAACCTCCAAGCTATGAAGAAGTTAGTACCTCACATGCCGGTACCTGTAAACATGCTGCAGGATATCCACGCTAACCTTATTGATTTCCCCATTCGCTTCCGTGAAAAGGTGTGCGAGGAATGCTCCTGGAGCGTTCCCACCTTTTACCGCAAAATGCGGGGGATAGATAAGCCTGCTGATGCAGAAAGAAAACGGGTACCGGCCCTTAGCAATGCGGAAAGGGAAAAGATCATAGCAGTAGTGGACGAGGTATTCCGCGAACTGTGGGATTATTGTGAACAGTACCGTAAAAAGCCACGTACCTAAGCGCAACGCCTGCGTACCCGCTATCCCTGCCTGCTGCGTTTCCTGTTCGTTATAATGGCAGCCCCGGACATCAACTAAGTTTTTCTTATTAAAACTAAATAATTAGTTTTACAGTAAACTTAATTGATGATGCGATCTTTTGTTATTATGTTGTTGCTCCTGCGCTGCTGTGCGCCCGCTTATGCACGGCAGGCGCCGGATACTATTGATAAAGCGCGGGTGGTGGGCTGGTTCCAGGACCAGCAATATGAACAGGCGGTACAATACCTGCAAAGCCGGGTACAGCCCGGTAACGCGGCGCAGCTGGCCCTGCTGGGCTATGCCCTGTACCAATGGGGGCAGTGGCCGGCCACCATACGTGCCTACCAGCAGGTGCTGCAGCTGGACAGCCTGCATATGCCGGCACACCAGTACCTGGCCACCATCTACATGCAGCAGGGCAACCCGCTGCAGGCCATTCCGCACTGGAAAAAGCTGGTGAGCCTGCAGCCTTTGCAGGCCAGGTACCACCGGCAGCTGAGCTTTGCCTGCTTTGCGGCTCACCAGCCGGACTCCGGCTTCCACTACCTGCAGCAGGCTTACGCGCTGAACCCGATGGACAGCAAGGTAGTGGCCCGCCTGGGCGAGGAATGGCTGGACCGGGAACAGTATCCCGCGGCAGACAGCGTGCTGCGGGCCTACCTGGAGAAAGACTCCCTCCAGACCAGCGTGATCATTCCTGCCATTAAAGCCGCCTATTACCTCAAGGATTACCCGCGGGCCATTGCCCTGGGCCAGCGCCTTATACACCGGCAGGTGATCTCCGTTACCGCCTGCTCCTATGTAGCGGCTGCCTGCTACTACACGCAGCGCTACCGGGAATGTATACACGTACATGATTTCCTGAAGGAAGTGGATATGGCTACAGAAACCATTACCTACTATGCAGCCATGGCCTATGCGCAGCTAAAGGACTATGGCTGCAGCAACGAGCTGCTGCTGCAGTGCATTGAACGCGCCAGGTCCAAAAGCCTGGACGATTACTATACCGCCATGGCCAACAACTACGAGGAGCTGCGCCATTACAAGAAGGCCACTGCCTGCCTGGACACCGCCTGGTACCTGTTCCACAACCCCCTGCGCCAGTACAGCATTGGCCGCATCTATGATCACCGCCTGCATCAGCCGCTTACTGCCAGGCGCTACTACCAGCGCTACCTGCGGCTGGCTGCCCGCCGGGAGGAAGATCCGGCTATTTCCAAATATGTACGGGAGCGGCTGGGAGAAATGGAGAAAAGAAAATAAATTTATGCTTCGTTATGACCAGCTAAAGCTAACTACGTTGTGATTAGCTTTCAAATTATTCATTAACATAAAGCAGCTATGGCCTACCCGTATCAGATCAACAATTTCGATGAGTACCAGCAAGCCTATCAACAGAGTGTAATAGACCCGGAAGGATTCTGGGCCAATGTGGCCGACCACTTCTACTGGCGCCGCAAATGGGATAAAGTACTGGAATGGGATTTTAAACAACCGGACATCAAATGGTTTCTGGGTGGTAAGCTGAATATTACGGAGAACTGCCTGGACCGTCACCTGGGCACCCTGGGCAGCACGCCGGCCATTATCTGGGAGCCCAATGACCCCGAGGAGCACCACCGCGTGCTTACCTACCGCGACCTGTATAACAAGGTATGCCAGTTTGCCACTGTATTAAAGAACAATGGTGTACAAAAAGGCGACCGTGTGTGTATCTACATGGGCATGATCCCCGAGCTGGCCATTGCCGTGCTGGCCTGCGCCCGTATAGGGGCCATCCATTCCGTGGTGTTCGGCGGCTTCAGCGCCCAGTCCATTGCAGACAGGATACAGGATGCGCAGTGCAGCCTGGTGATCACCTGCGACGGGGCTTTCCGCGGCAACAAGGACATTCCCCTTAAATCTGTGATAGATGACGCCCTGATGGCCTGCCCCAGCGTAAAGAAAGTGATCGTATGCACCCGTACCCGCACGCCGGTAAGCATGCTCAAAGGCCGGGACGTATGGTGGGAAGACGAGATAAAGAAGGTGGAAACCCTGGGCAACCCGCCCTGCCCCGCAGAGGAAATGGATGCGGAAGACATGCTGTTTATCCTCTACACCTCCGGCAGCACCGGCAAGCCCAAAGGCGTGGTGCACACCTGCGGTGGCTATATGGTGTATGCCAACTACACTTTTGTAAACACCTTCCGGTACCAGCCCGGCGAAGTGTACTTCTGTACGGCGGACATTGGCTGGATCACCGGCCACAGCTACATCCTGTACGGGCCGCTCAGCGCAGGGGCCACCACCCTGATGTTTGAGGGTATTCCCACCTGGCCGGATGCTGGCAGGCTGTGGGACATTACTGACAAATACCGCGTGAACATATTGTATACCGCGCCCACGGCCATACGCAGCCTGATGGGCTTCGGCCTGGGACCGGTGAACCATAAGGACCTCAGCTCCCTGCGGAAGTTGGGCAGCGTAGGCGAGCCTATTAACGAGGAGGCCTGGCAGTGGTTCAAGACCAACATCGGTAAAGACAAATGCCCCATCGTGGATACCTGGTGGCAAACGGAAACAGGCGGTATCATGATCACGCCCATTGCCGGCATTACCAGGGAAAAGCCGGGCTATGCCACCCTGCCGCTGCCCGGCGTACAGCCCATACTGGTAGATGAGAACGGGCAGGAGATAACCGGCAACGGGGTGAACGGCAACCTTTGCATCAAATTCCCCTGGCCGGGTATGCTGCGCACCACCTACGGCGATCATGAGCGCTGCCGCAAAACCTACTTTGCCACATACGAAAACCTGTACTTTACCGGCGACGGCTGCCTGCGCGATGAGGACGGCTACTACCGCATTACCGGCCGCGTGGATGATGTGCTGAACGTGAGCGGCCACCGCATAGGTACGGCCGAGGTGGAGAATGCCATCAACATGCACGCCGGCGTAGTGGAAAGCGCAGTAGTGGGCTACCCGCACGATATTAAAGGACAGGGCATCTATGCTTACGTGATAGCCGACCGGCTTACGCACGACATGGAGCTGACCAAAAAGGATATTATACAGACCGTGTCCCGCATTATCGGCCCTATTGCCAAACCGGACAAGATACAGTTTGTGAGCGGCCTGCCCAAAACACGCTCCGGCAAGATCATGCGCCGCATCCTGCGCAAGATAGCGGAGGGCGAGATGGATAACCTGGGCGATACCACTACCCTGCTGGACCCCGGAGTGGTGGAGGAGATCAAGCGGGGCAGGTTGTAGGAATGTAAAAGGGGATCTTACATTTATCGTTTTACCTTATGCGCTCCCTGAAACGTATCAGCAGGCTGCTGTTGGGGCTATTCCTGTTCTCCAACATCATCCTGGCCTTCCATGCCTGGAAGTTCACCCACTTTTACGAGGATGCCGCGCACATCAACATGCGCCCGGAGCAGATGAACGCCTGGGAAAAAACGCGCATGGTGCTGTTTGGCGTGCGCCTGTCCAAATCCGTTGTCAGGTCTTTCCCGGAAGCAGCATATACTACCGTGCATTTAAAAACGCAGCACGGTATCCCGCTGGAAGGCTGGTGGATACCGGCCCCGCAGCCGGCCAAAGGCAGCGTGATACTGCTGCATGGCTATGGCAGCAACAAGGGAGCCAAGCTGCCCGAAGCCCGGTACTTCCGGGAGCTGGGCTATAACACCTTCCTGCTGGACTTCCGCGCGCATGGCAACAGCGGGGGGTATACCTGCAGCATCGGCTATAAAGAGGCGGAAGAGGTAAAGCTGGCCTATGCGCACGTACGCAGCCGTGCAGCGGGGCCGGTTATTTTATGGGGCATGAGCATGGGCGCCGCCGCTATCCTGAAAGCCGTGCCGGAATACCACCTGCAGCCGGACAAGCTGATACTGGAAAGCCCTTTTGCCACGTTAACAGATGCGGTGAAAAGCCGTATGCGCTCCGTACACCTGCCGCCTACGCCCCTGGCTCAGCTTATTACTTTCTGGGGCGGCATGGAACAGGGTTTCTGGGCGCCGGGATTCCAGCCGGTAGCGTATGCGCGCCATATACAAATGCCGGTATTACTGTGCTGGGGAAAAAGGGATATACGGGTAATGGAGCATGAAACGCAGGATATTTTCCAGGCGCTGGGCAGCGCCCGGAAAAAGCTGGTGGTATTTAACAGTGCCGGCCACCATTCCATCTGCCGGCAGGAGCCGGAAAAGTGGAAAGCAGCAGTAAGCAGCTTCCTGCTGCAATAGTGGCGAAAGGTATCAGCGGCGTATCACTACCGGCGTGCCTACCTTAATGACATCATACAACTCGTTCACATCCGGGTTTTTCATGCTTACGCAGCCCAGGGTCCAGTTAATGCGGCGATCTACATACACATCGCGGATGCCGGCCCTGTACTCCACCCCATGAATGCCTATGCCGCCGCCAATATCGGCGTTAGGCCCTACCAGCCCCTGTTGCTGGCGCTGGTGGAATTTGGCCCAGGAAGTTTCGTTCGGGTAGTCCAGCAGCAGGAAACGGCTCCAGCGCCCGTCATACCGCTTGCTGATAATGTGGAAGGTGCCCTCCGGCGTTTTACGGTCGCCCTGCATCAGCTTGTCTGCCAGGTTGCGGCTGCCGAACACTACCTTATATATCTTGCGCAGGGTCACATCTTCATACAGGTACAGGCGGTAATCGCTTTTGTCTATCAGCAGGAATACCTTGTCTGCATCAATGTTGGCAGCACGTAAGTTCACGGAGTACAGCCCGTTCTCATTATTGAACCCGGATAAGGGTATAAACAGCATTAACAATATACACCAGCTGTAGCGCGGCATCTCACAAGGGTTTTTTAGTACTATTGATAACGAGTGTTTTAAGTGTTTATTGTAAAAAAGAAAAAGTAAAAAAGAGAAAGGACATTCAGCCCTTAAAACGTAAGGCAGCTCTTTCTGTAAGAAGAGCTGCCTTACGCCTTATTATTGATTTTCTCTTATTTACTTTTTACTTATCTCAGTAGCCGAACAATTCTTCCAGCGATACTTTTTTCACTTCACCATACTTCTTCAGGTCGTCCAGGCTGATACGCTTTTCAGCGCCCAGCACACAGTAAGTGTATGGCTTGTTGGCCAGGTGCTGGTCATGGAACTGTTTTACCTGGTCAAAGCCGAGGTTATCGATAGCGGCGTATACCTGCTTGCGGTAATCCGTATTCAGTCCCAGCTTTTGTGCGGCCAGGTAGCTGAAGATGATACCGTCCTGGGTAATGCGCTGGGTCTCTATATCCTGCTTCAGGCTTTCCTTTGCTGTTTCCAGCAGTTTGTCCGAGCGGGGTATTTCGTTCAGCAGTTCGTTCATGCCGCCAATGGCTTCGTTCATTTTATCGGCCTGGCTACCTACATAGGCCACTACGGAATAGCGGTCTTCCTTTTTATCGGGCGTTACGTAAAACACGTAGGTGGAATAGGCCAGGGCTTTGGATTCGCGGATGGTCTGGAATACGATGGAGCCCATGCCGCCGCCAAAATAATTATTGAACAGGTCTACCACCGCGGTGTTGGAGGGGTTGTAGCCGCCGGTATTGCGTACCCAGTTCACCTCTGCCTGTACCATGTCATAGTCTGCAAACAGCACCTGGTTCTTTGTCTGTGTGCTCTTGGTAAATGTAACCGGCCTGGGCGCAGCGGCAAAGGCGGCCGGCAGGGTATGCAGCTGCTTCACGGCATTTACGGCTGCTGTAAGTGTTTGCGGGCCGTAATAGATCACGGTATGCTTGTAGGTAGGCAGCTGGTGCAGCAGGTCTACCAGCTCCGCGGAGGTAAGCCCTTCCAGCTCCTGCTGGCTCAGCTGGTTGTTGTAGGGGTTTTCGGGGCCGTACATGGCGTACTGCACCAGGCCACGCATAATGGCCACCTTGCTGAGCTTATTGTCTGTACGGGCTTTCTGCAGACGGCCTTTTAAAGCGGCCAGCGCTTCTTCATTGGGCTTGCAGTGGGTAAGCAGGTGCTCAAACAGCGTTACCGCCTTGTCAAAATTTTCCTGCAGGCCGGAAATCGTGATGGTGGTTACATCTGTACCGGAAGCCACATTGAAGTTGCAGGCAATGTTGTAAAACTCCTTACTGATCTCCTCCGTGGTATATTTGTCTGTACCCAGGAACTGCAGGTACTGCGCAGCCAGGGGCAGCTTCTTGTTATGCCAGGCGCCCATGTCAAACCGGTAGTACAGGCGGAACAGCTCATTATCCTTGTTCTGTACATACAGCATTTCGGCAGGGCCTATCTTGCTTTTCTGTATGTCCTTGTCATAGTCCAGCCACTGCGGTTTTACGGGGGTTGCCGGCATGGCGGCAATGCTTTGAAGGAAGGGTGACTGTGCTTCGCGGTTCACGGTTACAGGGGTAATGGCCGGCTTTTCCACCTTCTTGATATTCTTGTCCTCGCCTTTGCGTTTGTAGACCAGCACATAATTATTGCCTATGTACTTGTTGGCAAAATCCACGATCTGCTGTTTGGTAACCCGGCCCATGGCGTCTACCATTTCCACGTCGTGCTCCCATTGCTGGCCGCGGTGCTTGATGAAGGCGTCCATAATGGCGGTAGCACGGTTGTTGTTGCTTTCCAGGCCCTGCAGCTCGGAGAGCTTGGCATTGTTCACAATGGCTTTTACCAGGGACTCGTCAAATTCGCCTTTCTTCAGTATTTCCAGCTGTCCCAGCAGGAGGTCTTTCACTTCTTCCAGCGTTTGTCCCTGCTTGGCTTTACCACTGAGGAAGAACACGCTGTAGTCTTTCCATTGCAGCTGTCCCACGCCGGCGTTCAGCACCTTCTGTTGTTTATTGATGTTCAGGTCCAGCAGGCCGGCCTTGCCGTTGTTCAGTATCTGCCCTATTACATTCAGCAGCACGGCGGATGTTGCGTCCAGGCCGCCCGGCATACGGAAGGCCAGGTATACGCTCTCCGCGTCGGGGCCAAATACTTCCTTCACAATGGGCGCCTTGATGGGTGCTTCCTGCGGAGCTTTATATTCTTTCACGGGCTTGGGCTGCATGTAGGCAAAATCCTCGTCTATTTTTTTGATCACGTAATCGGGATCAAAATCGCCCGCCATTACAATGGCCATGTTGTTGGGCACGTAGTACGTATTGTAAAAGTCCCGGATGGCTTTCAGATTGGGATTCTTCAGGTGCTCTATGGTGCCAATGGTGGATTGCTGCCCGTAGTTGTGGGTAGGGAACAGCGCTGCCAGCATGGTCTCGTACATCTTGCGGCCATCATTGTCCAGGCCGCGGTTCTTTTCCTCGTATACGGCTTCCAGTTCGGTATGGAAGAGGCGGAATACCGGCTCGCGGAAGCGCTCCGCCTGTACGGCCAGGTATTTATCGATGGCGTTGGAAGGAATGTCTTCCTCGTAGATGGTTTCCTCCACCCAGGTATGGGCATTGGTGCCCTGGGCGCCCATGCCGGTCATCATTTTATCGTATTCGTTGGCAATGGCATATTTGGCGGCCAGGCCGGATACGCTGTCTATGCGGTGATAAACGGCTTTACGGGCATCTGCGCCGGAGGTATGGTTATAGGTGTCATACAGGCTTTCTATCTCGCTGAGGTAGGCCTTTTCCTTCTCCCAGTCCAGGGAGCCGAATCTGCTGGTGCCTTTGAACAGGAGATGTTCCAGGTAGTGGGCCAGGCCGGTGTGGTCTGCAGGATCGCTGTTGCTGCCTGCGCGCACCCCTATGAGGGTTTGTATGCGGGGCTCTTTTTTATTAACGCTCAGCACAACGGTAAGCCCGTTCTTCAGGGTATAGAAGCGGGCCTGCATGGGGTCGCCGGTAACGTACCGGTAAGTGTAGCCCCCGGAGCTGCCTTCCTTCCATTGGTATTTATCCTGCGCATGTACAAGGTGTAAGGTACAGGACAATAGCAGTAAGAGGAGGACTCTTTTAAAAATAGTCATACGGTGGTTTTTGAAGATTAAATATAAATCATTCAAATATATGGAAAAGAGAAAAGGCAGGGCCAGTTAAAAAAGGGGGAAAGGCTAAAAAAAATGAAGGGCGATGCAAACCTGTCAGGTTCCGGGAAACCTGACAGGCTTTATACTACCGGTGGGGCTGGAAATGCAGTACCATGGTATCTGTTCTGGCAGAAAAGAGGTTCCTGTGCCGCAGGTAGCGGTAGCTGGCCAGGTATACCTGGGGATTATTGCTTACTACGCCGAGGGCGGCGGCGGAGAAAAACTGCTTTAAATACCGTTCTTTAATATAATACGGGCGGGGTTGTGCTGCTTCCTGTTTTGCTGTCAGGGTTTCCCGGGCTACCGGGGAGGGTTGCACGCCTACAATTCTCTTATCACAGGAGTGTGCCCATACAATGAATCCCGAACATGCCAGAAAGGTCAAAAAAGTGCGCATAAGCTTATCTAGACTGGTGATCAAAAACGTCAAAACCCGTTAAACCGGATACCGATAGAGAAAGGATATTGTTCCAATCCATAATCATGTAATGGCGTCAGGGCAAAGTTACTATATAATTTCACAGGACCATAGGCCAGCTCGCTGGTAAGCCCGAAACGCCACTTATTGAGGTTAAAGTCATCCGTACGTTTGATCTTGCCGCGCTCTTCGCTGATCTGCTTGGTGCGGGACTTGACCAGGTACCCGCCCATTACGCCTATACTTAATTCAAAAGAGCGGCCGGGCCGGGCCGGGTTTGAATTAAAATTGAGCATTACCGGTACGCTCAGATATTCTGCAAACAATTTATTTTTAGAAAAGTTCACTGTATCCCGGATGATCCGGGTAGGGTAGCCGGGCACATAGGTAATATTGCGGGCATAGCGGTAGTTGTTCATTTCCACGCCCAGGGCATAAATAACGTTCAGCTTATGCTTGTAAATATTGAGGCGCTGCTGGATGATCCAGATATTGACATTGATGGATTTACCGGTAATGAGCTTGAACTCGTCCGGGGTCAGGGGGGCGCTGGCAGAGCGGGGCGCAAAGGTATTCAATCCTACGGCAGAGTAATTATATGCTTTCTCGGCAAAATCTGCATACGCATAAGAATTGGTGGCATACCTGGCTATGACACTGGCGCCGGTATAATCACTCCGGTCTATATAATTATTAAAGCCTACATCTACCACAAACCACTTGGTATGCAGGTTCTTTTTCAGCTTGGCGCGGGCATAGGCCGTGTCGTGGTAGAATTTATAGGTGTTTTTGCCCCGGGCGTCCTTCCCTTTTATAATAATCAGTCCTTTGACCTGGATAGTATCCGCCGTTGGCGCAGCGGCCTTCTCCTGGGCGTAAGCCCCTCCCGCCGTTACCAGTATCAATAATACCCAGTGTAAAATTTTATGCTTCATACTAACATCAACATTATAAAACAGGATGCTACAATTATCTATTCTGATCTCCGGTTTTTCTTTTTTGCAAAGAATCTGGCAATGCTGGTCACCCCGTTCAGCAGCTTGCTTTCGCTGCTGCTGGTAACGGACATGATCAGCTCTCCCTGTACCGGCGGGGGCGCGGGGGCTGCTTTTTCTGCAGCCGGCGCAGGTGCGGGAGGCAGGTCCATATTGTTGGCCAGCACCGGGCTTTGATCGGCCCGGATAGGCGTTTGTCGTGCCGGGGGCATCATATCCTCCAGGTGTTTTTCCAGGTGCTGCTCTACCACTTCGGCGGAGGTGGCCGGCGGCTGCGGCAGCTGTGCCAGTACGGCCGCATTGCTGCTGCTGCCGGCAGGCCTGGGCTTAGCCGGCGCAGGTGCTGCTGCAAGGTCCGTGGCGGAGGGCTGGCTGGCCGGCGCTTGTGTTACCGGGGCCGGGCGGCTGGCCGCAGGTGCTGCGGCTTTTTCCTCCCTGGCCCTTGCTTCCGGTGTGCGGGCCGCTGCCAGCGGCGCATCCTGCACCGGCGGTACGGCCGGGGAAGGCGCTGGTACGGTGTTGCCGGCATGGCTATCTGCCGGCGCACCGGGCGTGGGTGTAGTTACTGCTACGGGCGCGGTTTGCACGGTATCCGTATTTTGCTGTAATGGCAGCAGCCATACCAGGCAGCCGGCCACTACGGCAGCAGCGGCGCCCCACCACCAGGCAGGGCGTATAACGGCCCTGCTGCCGGTTTTCCGGTACAAAGCCGCCTTGCCGGGCATGCGCAGCGCAGGGTCCGGCTGGAGGCGGGTACGCTGCAGCAGCTGCAGTGCCGGTTGTAATTCCGGGTGCTGCTGCAGGAACTGCTGCAACGCCTGTTCCTCCTTTTCATTCAGCTCGCCATCAATATAACTTAGCAGGTATGTTTCATAATTTTCGGTGGTGAGCGTACCGGTGTGGCGGTACAGCATTTCCCGGTTATCGAACTGCAGGGCGGGATCGGCCTGGAGGCGGGTGGCCTGCCAGTTTTCCAGCTCCTGCTCCAGGTGGGGATGCTTTTTCAGGAAGGCTTCCAGGGCAGTACGTTCGGCAGCGTTCAGCTCCCCGTCCATATAGCTGAGCAGGAAGGCTTCATAGTTCTCCGTAGTGATCACCGTGCTGCGGTACAACATTTCCCGGTTGCCAAAGCCCTCCTGTTCATCGGGCTTTAAAACGGCGGCTTTCAATACCTCCAGTTCCCGGGCCAGCGGGGGGTGCTGCTGCAGGAAGGCTTCCAGCGCAGCGCGTTCTTCATTGTTCAGCTCCCCGTCTATATAACAGAGCAGGTATTCCTCGTAGTTCGATATGTTGATGTCTACAGACAATTATATTACATTTTCCATTTTTATCAGATAATTCTTCAGGTGTATCCTTGCCCGGTGCAGGTATACCTTTACCTGGGAGGGGTTGAGCCCCATGATATTGCTGATCTCCTCGTAGCTGTATCCTTCATAATCCTTTAGCAGCACCAGAGAGCGCTGTACTTCCGTGAGCCGGTTCAGGGCCTTTTCCAGCACGGTACGCGCATTGTGCACGCGCTGTTCCGATATCTTCTCCTCTTCCTTGAACTGGTCCACCAGGGTGATCCGCTTTACCTTGCGCACATGATCTATCATATTATGGTACGCCACTGTAAACAGGTATGACTTCGCCTTTTCAAACGGGACGTCATTACAGTGTTTCCATAATATTTCAAATGCATTCTGTACCACATCTCTTGCATCTTCCGTATGCTCCAGGTTCTTGACAATGAAGCGGAAGAGGTTATCCGCGTACAGGTCCACGCATTTATTGTACTCTTTTTCCGTCATCCGGTGCTGCGGGGATTTTAGTGCTAATGTCCGACAATTACTTGAATTACTAACATTCTGGTTACAGTTGGCAGGTTGCTGCGTACAGCCGGCGCTACAGCTTCGCAGTACCCGGACTTCCTACTGCGAACTGCCAACTGGCCACTAACACAAACTCCCGCTTACATGATAGTATTATGACGGAAAGCAGTACCGGAATGTTACACCCCCGTCAAAAAATCCCGGCAAAACCGGCCGGCGGGCCGGTAACTGGTCATATCATGCTACATTTAATGCTATAACTTTGTAATTTCTTAATGCCAAGCATATGAACCAGCACTTCATTGACCGTTTGCGGCAGGAACTGGACGAGATCCGTTCTGCCGGCCTCTTCAAAAATGAAAGGATCATCACCTCCGAGCAGGGGGCTGAAATAACGGTAGGCGGCAAAACCGTTGTGAACTTTTGCGCCAATAACTACCTGGGCCTCAGCTCCCACCCGGCCGTGATCGCCGCGGCCAGGGAAGCCATTGACACCCACGGCTATGGCATGAGCAGCGTGCGCTTTATCTGTGGCACCCAGGATATTCACCGGGAGCTGGAGCAAAAAATAGCCGGCTTCCTGGGCATGGAGGATGCTATTCTTTATGCCGCGGCCTTTGACGCCAACGGGGGGGTATTTGAGCCCCTGTTCAATGAGCAGGACGCTATCATCTCCGATGCGCTTAACCACGCTTCCATTATTGACGGGGTGCGCCTGTGCAAGGCGCAGCGCTTCCGCTATGAGCATAACAATATGGCTGACCTGGAGGCCAGGCTGCAGGAAGCGGCCGGGGCCCGCAGCCGCATTATAGTAACAGACGGCTCCTTCAGCATGGACGGCACCATTGCCCAGCTGGACAAGATCTGCGACCTGGCGGACAAGTACGATGCCATTGTAATGAGCGATGAAAGCCACTCTTCCGGCTTCCTGGGCAAAACCGGGCGCGGCACCCACGAGTACCGGGGTGTAATGGGCCGGGTAGACATTATCACCGGCACCCTGGGCAAGGCCCTGGGCGGCGCTTCCGGCGGCTTTACCAGCGGCCGCAGGGAGGTGATAGACATGCTGCGCCAGCGCAGCCGCCCCTACCTGTTCTCCAACTCCGTGGCCCCCAGCATTGTAGGCGCTTCCATTGCCGTGCTGGATATGCTGAGCGAGACTACCGCCCTGCGCGACAAGCTGGAATACAATACCCGGTACTTCCGCAGTAAAATGACGGAAGCCGGCTTTGACATCAAGCCCGGCGACCATCCCATTGTGCCCGTAATGCTGTACGACGCCGTACTGAGCCAGCAGTTTGCCGACAAGCTGCTGCAGGAAGGCGTGTACGTGATCGGCTTCTTCTTCCCGGTAGTGCCCAAAGGGCAGGCCCGCATACGGGTGCAGCTGAGCGCCGCCCACGAACAGGCGCACCTGGACAAGGCCATTGCCGCCTTTACCAAGGTAGGCAAAGAGCTGGGCGTGATTCAGCAAACGCCGGCATAAGCCCGTGCACCGGGACCTCACCAGGACCCCACCGGCAGAAAAGGGGCGTTTGCAGCAGGAAATAGCAGGGATATAACGCTGAAAGATCGTGCATACCCGTGCCATACCCACCAGGTATGGCACTTTTTGTTATAACGGTTTACTACTTTTGCAGCAATCAATTCAACATTAAATGAAACAAATAGCCTGGATATTACTGCTGGCGCCCTTACTGATGACCGCCTGCGCGCCCAACAACGTGCGGGAAGAGAAAAACTGGGAAAAATACTTTACGCAACACAAGGTGGAAGGCTGCTTTATGCTGTTTGACAACAGCAAGGGCCTGTTCAAGGTGTATAACCTGGAGCGCGCCAAGGAGCGCTTCCTGCCCGCCTCCACCTTCAAGATATTCAATTCCCTGGTAGGCCTGGAAACCGGGGTGATCAAAGATACCGGCATGGTGATTAAATGGGACGGCATTACCCGCTCCGTACCGGAATGGAACCAGGACCTGAGCATGCAGCAGGCCTTCCGGGTATCCTCCGTGCCCTATTTCCAGGAGGTGGCCCGCCGCATCGGGAAACCCACCATGCAAAAATGGCTGGACTCCGTGAAGTACGGCAACATGAAGATCAGCCGCATAGACACCTTCTGGCTGGATAATTCCCTGAAAATATCCCCGGACGAGGAGCTGGGCTTTGTAAAGCAGCTGTACTTTGACCAGCTGCCTTTCCACAAGATCACCATGCAATGGGTGCGCAGCGTAATGCTGATGGAAAAAACGGACAAGTACGAGCTGAGCTACAAGACCGGATGGGGCATTGCCGGGCCCAAGGAAATAGGCTGGGTAACCGGCTGGGTGGAGGAGAACGGCCGCCCTACCTTTTTTGTGCTGAACCTGGAGTCCGAAGATCCCAATATCGAAATGCGCAATGTGCGCATGAGCATCCTCAAAGGTATTTTACAGGAAGAGGGATATTTTGAAGGCATGAAATAGCCGGGAGCCGCCGGTATAGGCCCACACACCGTTAAAAAACTCCTAAATCGCCGCAGATCTTCTCTGTAAAACGTAGCAAAAAATTTATATTTGAGCCATATGTTACGTTTTCAGCATAGTGAGTATTTATGGGCGCTGGTGCTGCTGCTGGTACTGCAGCTGGCATTTATAGGCGTTTCCTGGTGGAAACGCCGCTCCATCCGCAAACTGGGCGATCCGGCGCTGGTGGAGAGCCTGTTCCTGGGCTACAGCCGCCGTTTGTTCGTATTGAAGTTCCTGCTGCTGTTTGCGGCCTTTTTCTTTGGCGTGATCGGCCTGGCCAACCTGCAGAAAGGCAGCCGCATGGAAAAGATCACCCGCAAGGGGGTGGATGTGGTAATTGCCCTGGACGTAAGTAAAAGCATGCTGGCCCGCGATGTGAAGCCCGACCGCCTTACCAGGGCCAAGCAGCTGATCACCAAGCTGATGGACAAGCTGGACAACGACCGGGTAGGCCTGGTAGTATTTGCCGGCAGCGCCTACCTGCAGATGCCGCTTACCATTGACTACTCTGCTGCCAGGATGTACCTCAGCACCGTAAGCCCGGATATGATCCCTACCCAGGGCACCGCTGTTTCCCAGGCCATACAGGTGAGCGCCAATGCCTTCAATAAAATGGAGCGCAAGCACAAAACCCTGGTGATCATCTCCGACGGGGAGGATCATGAGGAAGGGTCTGCAGAAAAAGCCAGGAACGCCTTTGGAGAAGGGGTAGTGATCAATACCGTGGGCATTGGCTCCCCTACCGGCGCTCCCCTTACCGACCCGGAAACCGGCGGGCCTAAAAGGGACCGCGAAGGCAACGTGGTGATCTCCAGGCTGAATGAAGACGAGCTGAAAAGCATAGCATCTGCCGGCAAAGGCGTATATGCCCACCTGGATAACAATACAGAGGATGTGGTGAATACCCTGGTGAATAAGATCGACAGCATGGAGCAGAAAGAATTCGGGGAGAACATATTTACCGATTACAACAGCTACTTCCAGTATTTCCTGGCTATCTGCCTGGTGCTGATTGTGGCAGAGTTCTTTATCCCGGAAATAAGAAGACCGAAAGAGGAATTGGTAACCCTTGTTAAAGAATGATCATGCAGCTATTGAATACAACCTACCGTATGCTAATTACTGCCGGCCTGCTGTGCCTGTGCACCGGCGTATGGGCGCAAAGCGGCAACAAGTATATCCGCAAAGGCAATGAACTGTACCAGGAAAAGAAATATACCGATGCGGAGGCTAACTATAAAAAGGCGCTGGAACAGAACCAGCAATCCGAAATAGGGCGTTATAACCTGGGCAACTCCCTGTATGAACAGAAACGGTTCGAGGATGCGCGCACCCAGTACGCCAACACCATCAAGCTGTCCAAAGACAAGCATACCAAAAGCGACGCCGCCTATAACATGGGCAATACCTATATGGAGAATAAGAAATGGGCGGAAAGCATCAAGTCCTACAAACAGGCGCTGAAGCTGGACCCCGCAGATGAACAGGCCCGCTACAACCTGGCCTATGCCCAGGCCATGCTTAAAAAGCAGCAGCAACAGGGCGGTGGCGGCGACAACAAGGACAAGGATAAGAAAGAAAAGGACAAGCAGCAGCAACAACAGAACCAGCAGAACAAAGACCAGAACAAAAACCAACAGAACCAGCAGGACCAGCAAAATAAGGATAAAGAACAGCAGGAACAGCAAAAACCCCAGCCCCAGCCCAGCAAGCTGGACAGGCAGGAAGCCGAACGGCTCCTGCAGGCCCTGAACCAGGAGGAGAAAAAGCTGCAGGACAAGATGAAGAAAATGAAGGGGCAGCAGGTGCCTGTGGAAAAAGATTGGTAGCTTATTTGTGAGATGGTTTATTAAAGTAAACCATGATAGAAACAACCGAAATCATTCTGCGCCTGGCCACAGCTGCTGTATTGGGCGGCCTGGTGGGCCTGGACCGGGAGCGGCTGGAATGGGCGGCGGGATTGCGCACCCACATGCTGGTATGCCTGGGCTCCACGCTGGCCATGATCGTTTCCGCTTACGGCTTTGAAGAGATACTGGGCCACGAGAACGTGGAGCTGGACCCCTCCCGTATCGCCTCTCTGGTGATCAGCGGTATCGGTTTTATTGGCGCAGGCACCATCCTTTTCATCAAACGCAAGGTGATATACGGCCTTACCACCGCTGCCGGCCTGTGGACCGTGGCAGCCGTAGGGCTGGCCGTTGGCGGGGGCATGTACTGGGCGGCCATTGCCGCCACCATTATTACCCTGCTGATACTGACCGCCATCAAACAGGTGGAGAACAGGTTCTTCTCCAATGTAAAGGACCGCAGCATCCGTATCAGCTTCCAGCATGCCAGCCTTACCATGTTGGCCGTATCACAGCTGCTGCAGCAGCACAAGGTGGATTTTGACGAGATCACCCTGCAACGCCCGGAAAAAGGATACATAGACGAACTGGAAATAGTGATCAACAAGTCTGCGGAGGAAGGCAAGGTGCTTACCGTAATAGATGCCCTGAGAGCGCAGGAAGGCATCAGGGAAGTCAGCTATACCCACGTTTAACCCCTATCCCCGGGAGGGCGGCCGGCCCGTATATTTCCTGAAATCCTTGATAAAATGATTCTGATCATAGTACCCGTGCTGCAATGCCACGGCAGTAAGGCTGGTTTGGCGGGTGCCGGTGCTGAAATAGGCGTGCAGGAAGCGGATGGTATTGATATAGTGCTTGGGCGTAATGCCCAGGCGGCTTTTGAAATTGCGCTCCAGCCATTTGTAGTTCACCCCCAGCTGCCGGCACAACTCCTGTACGCCTACCAGCCCCCTGCTTTCCCGGATATGGCTCACGGCCGCCTGCACCAGGTAGCCAGCCTGGCGGCTGGCGGGTAGCCGGCTCAGCAGGAAAGCGTCCAGCAGGGCCACCTGGGCAGACTGCCCTTCCGCCCTGCAAACCTCTGCCGCCCATTGATGGCCGGCAGGCCCCCAGAGCGCATCAATGGGCACCAGCGGTCCGGCGGCAGCGGCTGGCAGCGGCCGCTGCAGCAGCTGGTACAGGCCATTACAGGTAAATTTTACCACCAGCAGGCGCATGCCCCGGGGCCAGGCGGCTATATAGGTGTTTTGCAGGCCATAGCAGCAGCAGAAGGCCTGCCGGAAAACAGCAGCATGCGCCCCGGTAAACCGGATGGTATACGGGGGGTCCAGCAGGAACAGCAGCGCAGGGTGGCCGTCCAGCGCCGCCCATACCCGGCCGCTGCCCGGACCGCAGCTGTACAGGTAATAACCGGCCACCAGCTCTTCCAGCCCCGCAGCAGGCGCTACGGAGCCAAGCTCCTCCCGGAAAATACGTGCAAGCATGTCTACCGGCATCCTGCAAAATTATGTCTAAAATCTACTATTCCGGCATCGGCCCTTGTGCTTGTTTTGCAGTATGATATTACCGATTGTAACCTATGGCGCAGCCATCCTGCGGACAGCAGGCCGCCCTGTAACGCCCGCAGAACCAGGCCTGGCAAAACTCATCACTGACATGTGGCATACCCTGGACAATGCCGGCGGCGTAGGGCTGGCCGCCCCGCAGGTAAACCGTTCCCTGCAGCTGTTCCTGGTAGACAGCACCGGGGCGGACCATAAGGAAGGCATCCGCCAGGTATTCCTCAATACCCGCATACTGACATACAGCAGCACTACCTGCAGCGATACAGAGGGCTGCCTGAGCATACCCGGCATCTGGGAGGAGGTAGTACGGCCGGATACCGTGACCCTGCAATACCAGGACGAGCATTTTGTAACGCATACCCACACTTTCCATGGCAGCACCGCCCGGATGATACAGCATGAGTATGACCATACGCAGGGCAAGCTGTACCTCGACTACCTGCAACCCCTGCAGCGCAGGCTGCTGCAACGCAAGCTGGAAGCAGTGAGAAAGGGAAAGGTGAAGAGCGGGTACCCGATGCGCTGCTAACTATTTTCACCCCCGTTCGTTACCTTTGCAACATTATGCAGCAATATTGCCACTCTCTTACTACATACAAGCGGTTACCCACTTTAGAGGTGAAGGTAGGCGACCTGCTCATCGGAAATAATAACCCTATCCGTATTCAAACCATGACCACCACGGACACCATGGACACGGCCGGCACCATAGCCCAGGCCATCCGTTGCATTGAGGCCGGGGCGGAGCTGGTGCGCATTACCGCACCCAGTAAAAAGGAAGCGGAAAACCTGCTCCCTATCAGGAACGAGCTGCGTAAAAGAGGCTACCATACTCCCCTGGTAGCCGACATTCATTTCACGCCCAACGCAGCGGAAATTGCCGCCCGCATTGTGGAAAAGGTACGGGTAAACCCCGGCAACTATGTAGACAAGAAGAAGTTTGAGACCATCAATTATACGGATGCGGAATACCAGGCGGAAATAGACCGCATACGCGAGCGGTTTACGCCGCTGGTAAAGGTGTGCAAGGAGTACGGTACCGCCATGCGCATTGGCACCAACCACGGCTCCCTCAGCGACCGCATTATGAGCCGCTATGGCGATACCCCCATCGGCATGGTGGAAAGCGCCATGGAGTTCCTGCGCATTGCGGAGGACCTTCATTATTATAACATTGTACTGAGCATGAAGTCCAGCAACCCGCAGGTAATGGTGCAGGCCTACCGCCTGCTGGTACAAACCATGCAGCAGGAGCTGGGCCACTGCTATCCCCTGCACCTGGGCGTTACCGAGGCCGGCGACGGGGAGGACGGGCGTATCAAGTCCGCCATCGGCATTGGCACCCTGCTGGAAGACGGCGTGGGCGACACCATCCGGGTGTCCCTCACGGAAGACCCGGAATTTGAGCTGCCCGTGTGCCGCGACCTGGTAAAGCGCTATACCCGGCGCCAGGACCATACACCCATAGCACCGGTAGCACAGCTCCCCTATTCCCCTTTTGCGTACAAGCGGCGGGAAACTATCGCTGTAGACAACATTGGCGGCAGGCAGGTGCCCGTAGTGGTAGCGGATCTTGGCAAGATCGCCAGCATACAGCCCGCGGACCTGGAAGCCATTGGTTACCATTATGATGCCGACACCGATAAATGGAACATTGCCGACCAGGCAGCCGATTATATTTTTTCTGACACCATACTGCCCTTTGCCCTGCCCGGCACCCTGAAGGTGCTCACCAGGTACGATACCTGGCTGCAGGCGCCGGACAAGGAAAAATATTTCCCCCTCCTGTCTGTAGATGCCTACCTGCAGCCGGGAGACCGGTCTGCCGTGCTGAACATGGTAGATGTAGACAGCAGCCAGCCCCTGCCGGAAGCATTCCTGCAAAAGCTGCAGGGCGACCCTACCGCCGTGCTGAGCGTATGCTCCACAGCCAATGCCCATGCCATGCCGGAGGTACGACGGCTGCTGATGACGCTGATGGAACGACGTATTGCCAATCCCGTTATTTTACTGACATCCAGTGCACAGCCGGCGGCAGACGACCGCCTGCTGCAGTATGCCATAGAGACCGGGGCTTTGCTGCTGGATGGTTTTGGCGACGGCATCTGCCTGGGCATTGACTACAGCCAGCCGCGCAGCACGCAGGACCTGGCCCGCATCAATCCCGTTGCCTTCGGCATCCTGCAGGCCACCCGCACCCGTATTTCCAAAACAGAATATATCTCCTGCCCTTCCTGCGGGCGCACGCTTTTTGACCTGCAGGAAACCACTGCCAAAATACGGGCGGTGACCCACCACCTGAAAGGGGTGAAGATCGCTATCATGGGCTGCATTGTGAACGGCCCCGGCGAAATGGCCGATGCAGACTTTGGCTACGTGGGCAGCGGCGTGGGCAAGATCACCCTGTACAAGGGCAAAGAGGTGGTAAAACGCGGGCTGAACAGCGAAGTGGCCGTAGCAGAGCTGATCAACCTGATAAAGGAGAACGGCATGTGGGTGGAAAGGTGAATATAATATGCGAATGTGCAAATGTGCGGACAAGCAGATATGCGGATGAAATAGGCGAAGCTCACATTTGCACATCTGCACATTCGTACATTTGCACATCAAAAAAATGTCCGTCCCGGGGTTAGGAAGGGAGCGGACACTTCACAATAGGTATTTTTTTGAGGTTAACAGGATGTTTTGATTTTTCACTACACATTGCATCAATAGTGTTGTGGTGAAATACAAGGGCTAACGTTCATTTATTGGACAATACAAAGGTACAATGCGCACCTGGTGCCCTGCAAGCGTATTTCTACGTGTTTTTTAGGGGAAAGTACTTTTTATTACGTATCTTTCTGATCCGAAAAGGTTTAAAACTGTTATCGAGGAGGGGCTTCTGCGGAAGCTCCTTTTTTTGCTGGACGCTGAATGCAGAACGCTGAACGCCCTTGCAAAACGCGTTATGCGTTCTGCATTCGGCATTATGCATAGTTATCACATGCTTGACTTCCGCTTAAAAGTCTTTTACACGGTGGCCAAACGGCTCAGCTTCACCAAGGCTGCAGAGGAGCTGTTCATTTCACAGCCTGCGGTCACCAAACATATCCATGAGCTGGAGCAGCAGCTGGGCATTGCCCTGTTTGAGCGCATTGGCAACAAGATCACCATTACCCCTGCAGGAAAGATCGCGCTGCGGTATGCAGACGAGATATTTACCAGCTACCGCAACCTGGAATATGACATCAACCAGCTGAAGCATGAGCGCGGCGGCAGGCTGCAGATAGGAGCCAGCACCACCATTGCCCAGTATTTTATTCCTCCCCTGCTGGCCCGGTTCAACCAGCGGTATACGGATATTAAAACTTCCCTGATCAGCGGTAATACGGAGCATATAGAACAGGCCCTGCTCGAAAAGGACATACAGCTGGGCATTATAGAAGGCAACTCGCGGAACCCGCAGCTCAAGTATATAGAGTTTGCCAGGGACGAGATCGTGCTGATCAGCAATGCAGCGTATACCTATGGCACCGGGGAGGCCCTCAGCCCGCAGGAGCTGTGCGCTATTCCCCTGCTGGTGCGGGAGCATGGCTCCGGCACGCTGGAGGTGCTTACCGAGGCGCTGAAACGTCTGAAGCTGAAGCTCACGGACCTGAACATCGCCATGTATATGAGCAGTACGGAAAGTATGAAGTCCTACCTGCACCATGCGCCGGGCGCAGCTTTTTTATCCATGCAGGCTGTAAGCAGGGAACTGGAAGCGGGGGAGTTCAAAATATTGCCGGTAAAGAATTTTAAAGTGGTACGGCAGTTCAGGTTCACATACCTGCAGGGGCAACAGGACAAGCTGGCACAGCTTTTTATGAAGTTTGCGGGGAAGGAAATAAAATGATGTGCAGATGTGCAGATGAAAATGCAGCAAATTTCTGATCATCTGCATATCTGCACATCCGCACATGATTATCTCGTTCTTTGCAGCGTATACACAATAAACGCGCTCTGATTCTCAAAGGTAACCGGTGCCCGCCATACCATGTTATCGCCGCTTACAGAGCCCAGCTCCACACGGTACCCGTCTGTAATGTCCTTGGCTTTTATGCCTTCCGTCATCTTCTTGAACTGGAACATGGTGGATCCCGCCTGTTTGTACAATGACCACATGATGGGCTGGGAGGTTGTAGTACAGCCTTCCGAGGTAGCTGAAAGCGTGTAGGAGCCTTTCCCGTTGGAGGGCAGTACCCAGTTGCTGCCTTCAAAGCATTTGTAGGAGGCCTCGTCAAATACGGTTACCTTGCTGTTTTCCGGTATGCCTTCAAACCGGATATCCGTTACTACCCAATTGCCGGTTACGTTGCGCTTGGAAAAGTCCTGGGAGGTGGCGCCGGAAGGGGTGCTGCAGGAAACGGCCAGCAGTGATGCCACCAGGCATAGTGCTGCAAGGGTAAGATTTTTCAACTTCATCTGTTATAGTTTAATTTAATAGCGAATGCTGAATTTTCAGGTGCAAAAAGCAAGAAATATACCAATTAAACATCCTTGCAGGTCAATTTGTTGAGGAGGGTGCCAAACGGGTAGGCGTTGGGTACGCACGAAGCATTCTTTCTTCCAGCTCATGGTATTTCCGGTAAAAGTAAATGCTGCTGGCCAGCAATGCCATTACCAACATACACAGGGCTATAAAAGCGCAGCGCCACCAGATGCTTACCTGCATCACCCTGGGCTGCTGCAGGTTAATAACGGTATAGGCAGGTTCCTTTCGGCGGCGCCTGTACCGGCGCTGCTCCTCTCTGTCAGGCCACTGTACCTGCCGGCAAATGGATTCCCATACCTGCGCAGGCGGGGTTACGCCGCCCGCCATGGCGGCCAGCTCCAGCCGGTAAGCCACAACAGATATCTCCGAGTCCAGCTCCGGATATAGCTGCCGCATCTCCTCCAGCCGGGCCTCTTCTTCGGCATTGGCCAGGCCAAGCAGGTAGCATTCTATAGCGCCGCTGTTTATATATGCTTTAAGATCCAAAATACTTCTATTAATGTGCGGATGTGCAAATATGCAGATATGCAAATGGTTAAGGCAGTGCTTCACCCAGCATTTACCAGCTGCACATTTACATATTTGCACATCCGCACATCAGTTATATACGTAGTGACAACCGTAAACGTTTTAATTGAATAACAAAAATACATTATTTGTGTCAGTTTCCCCGCCGAGCGGCCTTGCCCAGTAATACATGGGCTATTTGCCGGGAAATGGCATTATCGCACAGCTTGTCCAGCCAGAAATATTCCCCCGCCGCGTTCACTTCCAGGAAATAATATTGATTGTCAGGGCTCAGGATCAGGTCAATGGCCCCGTAGTTCAGCCCGTAAGCCTCCATGAACGCCAGGAGCTTTTGCTGCAGCTCGTCCGGCAGGGTATAGGGCTCCCAGCTGTCCACCAGGGCGGCGCCGTCCTTGCGCCAGTCCGTAGCGGCGCGGGCGGCCAGGGCAGCGTTGACGCTGAAAGCAAATAGGGCCTGTCCTACAATGTTCACCCGCAGCTCCAGCTGCTTTTCAATCCTTTCCTGGAACACCATGGGGCAGTACTGCACGCTGTCCAGGTCCTGCAGGTGCTCGTCTTCCACGGCGTTGGTAAACACTACATGCTCCTGCCCTTCGCGGTATATGGCAAAGGCGCTCTGCATTTTGGTGATCACCGGCGCGTCTATGGACTGCATAAAATGACGGATGGCGGCGGGATCGTTGCTGATGCAGGTAGCGGGAATACGCAGCCCGCAGGCGGCCGCTATCCGCAGCTGCTCTTCCTTGCTGTCCAGGCGGCGGTACACGCTGTACCGCTCCATCTGGAAAATATCCAGCCCTTCTATCATGCCAAACAGGGTGCGCTTGCTTTCCAGGAGGGTGGCGGACAGGTACTCCTTATCAAGGATCTTGTCCAGCCCTTTGCCAATGTTGTAGCTGCGCCGGTACCAGATGCCGGCCGCATCGTGCAGGGTATGGATGCCGCTTTCATTCTCCAGTACGATCTCCTGCCGCCCCTGCCGGTATACGGAGCTGAGCCGGCTGTGCAGCGGGTACTGGTCCACGTTAAAGCGGACCGCTTCGCCGCCGGCTTCCTGCACAAAGCGGGCAACGGTATCTACGGAAATATTGTCTGCTGTATGGGTGAGGATGATCACCTTTTCTTTAGCCATGTTGGATCTTGTTTACGAGTTTTTCTGCTATTGTTTCGGCAATGGGGTACCCCAGGTGTTTTTGCAGCATGCCCCACTCCCCCTGCGGGTTCACTTCCAGGAACACGTATTCCCCGTCTGGCCGGCGTATCATGTCGATGGCGCCAAAGGACAGGTCCAGCCGCTGCATCAGCGCATCTATCTTTTCCGCCACGTGCGCCGGCAGCGTATAGGGCGCCCAGGGCAGAGTAACTGCTGCGGCCCGCCAGTCCGTGCTGCCGGCGGCATCGCCGCTGGCGTTGATCCTGCCGGTATAGAAAGCGCCGGCTGCATAGGCAATGCGCAGCTCATATGCTTTGGGCACCAGCTCCTGGAATATCATGGGGCAGTAGGCCAGCGTATCCAGCTGCGCCAGGTCTGCTGCAGACAGGCGGGTGGTAGGCAGGAAAGCGCCTTTGCCGTCCATGCTCCTGCTCAGCGCGCCGTGCAGCTTCATGATGATGCTGCCGCCGCAGGCCTCGTAAAAAGCGCGCACAGCTTCCGGGTGGTTGGTAAGCACGGTGCGCGGCACATGAAGGCCGCAATGCTGCGCTTCCTGCAGCTGCCACAGCTTGTTGCTGCACACGGCATGGTCGGCCGCCATCTTGTTGATCCAGGGTGCGTGCTGCAAGGCATCAAAAAATATGTGCAGGCTGGTGTTGTATTCCCTGCTGAAAGCGGGCAGGTAGGCGGCGTCCAGCCGGGCCGGGGCTTTCAGGCCCCACAGCTTGCGGTACCATACGCCGGTAATGTCTGCCGCGGGCAGGCTGCGCCGGCCCTGCTGCAGTTGCAGCTGCGCCGGTCCCCGGTCCAGGGTATACTGCAGGGCATAGCTGGTACCAAATTCATCTGAATTCAGCCGCCAGGAAGGGTAGCCCAGTTTTTCCAGGTGCTGCTGCACAAGATCTATGGTATAAAAATCCTGTGAGTGGGTAATGCAAAGTATCATGCGGTAACAATAAAAACAAGCAATAGCGCGGCGGCTATTGCTTGTTACTTACAAAAGTCTGAATGGTGCTAGATATCCCACTCTTCATCGCCGTCGGAAGGGAATTTCTGGGTTACATCACCGCCCGGGGCGTCAATCAGCTTGCCGGTACCCTGCCAGGTGTTGGCTGCTTGTGATTCATTAGCTTGTGACTCAAGGAATTGTGCAAAAAAAGGCTTCTGCACCTGTTGGTTAGACTGCATAATTCAAATTGGTTTAGATTGTTAATAAAAACAGCCAATGCTGCAATGCTACAATAAAAGGATCAGCCCCAGTCCGCATCATCCCAGTCAGAAGGGAACTTCAGGGTAGTTTGTGTTTCCGTAAGCTGGCCGGAAAGGCGTTCCTCCTGTTGAGCTGTGGTGGCCTTGGCATCGGCCTGGTTTTCCAGGAATCGGGCAAAGAAGGGTTTTTGCACTTGGTTGTTGGGTTGCATACCAAATCGGGTTTTAAATGGTTAAACAAAAGAGTTTTTCACACGCGTCACGTATTGCATATTAAGTAAAAATAACGGTTAAAAGAACAACTGTCGTATAACGGACCGTTGCCCAAGATTGTTACCCCGCCATGGCAAAAAAATAACGGCTGCGCCTGCCATAATTTAATGTCCGGTTATTGTTATCAAGCAGTAACTTTAGGAGACCAACCAGCAGGCATAGTTGTTGTAACCTAATTTTCGCCGTATGGCAACTGTCGGGGGACTGTTTTCTATCTGAATCTACAGCTGTCACCTATACCTATGCCCGGCTTGTGTGTGATACATGAGCCGGCACCTGCACTGCCTGCACCTGCTGCCTGTTACAGAAAAATTGCCAAACAGAAAGGTTATGCGAAAATTATTGACAGGAATACTCATACTGGCAGCGGCTGCAGGGGCAAAATGCCAGGTCATTACCACGGCAGACAGCCTGGGCAGGATGCTGCGCATTTACGAGGACAATGATTTTATGAACGTACGCGGTAAAGGTACGGATCAGTCCTACACCAATGGCACCCGCATCGACTATTTCTACCAGAAAAGAAGGCCCTCCCGGTCTGTGGACAAATGGCTGCTGCCCCGCACCGGCCCCCGCGCTATCAATACCTACCACTGGAGCCTGATGCAGGTGATGATCACCCCGGAGAATATTTTTACCACGCAGTACCTGCCGGACGATTACTCCTATGCCGCCGCGCTGTTCCTGAGCCACGGGCTGGCCTCCTACGACCCGGAAAGAAAATTCAGCCTGCAGTCCGAACTGGTGATGGGCGTAATGGGCCCCTGGGCCCTTGGGGAAGAAGCGCAGACCTGGATGCACAGCATTATCGGTTATGACCGTCCCAAAGGCTGGGACAACCAGCTGCCCAATGCCCCGCTGCTAAACTATCATTTCACCTTTGAAAAAATGCTGTGGCAACCGGCAGCGGGCATGGAGCTGATAGGCGGCGCCACTGCCTATGCCGGCACCATGCTGGATGGCGCCGCCCTGCATGCCACCCTGCGGGCCGGGTGGATGACGCCCTACTTTGGCACGCAGCGCGGTAGCGCCTGGCGGGAAAAAAAGTTCCAGGCATACGCCTTCCTGCGCCCCACCGTAGAGTACACCTTGTACAATGCCCTGCTGGAAGGGGGCCTGTTCAGCTGGCGCAACAGCCGTTTTGAATTTAACAAATCCTTCAAAACAGCTACCCTTATTCCCTGGAACTTTGGCGTGGACTATGGCATTACCGTGGCCTATCGCCGCTGGCGCCTGGCCTATACGCAAAAAACGCAAAGCCCTTCCCTGAAAGGCACCCGCCATCACGAGGTAGGTAATATTTCCCTGTATATTCCCTTGTAGCAAGTGAACTTTTCCCGGCACGATGGTGTTAAGTGTACAATGATCAAATTCCACGTGAAGGGTGAAAGCAATTATGTGAGGCCGGCATTCACCTTTCACATTTTCTCCCGCCTGTAGACATCCTGTTTCCGCATAAAGCGATTACCTTATTTTTGCCTTTTTATCCTAAATTGTTGTTGGCAATGATCCAACACTGAGGCAAAACATGATGTCCCGCGAATCCTTACAATACCAGCAACGGTTCCTGGAAGTATACCAACGCCTGAACGAGCGCCAACGGCAGGCCGTGGATAACACGGAAGGCCCGGTAATGGTAATAGCCGGGCCAGGCACCGGCAAAACCCAGATACTGGCCTCCCGTATCGGTAAAATACTGCAGGACACGGACTTCCTGCCGCAGAACATCCTGTGCCTTACCTATACGGATGCCGGCACCGTGGCCATGCGCAAACGGCTCACGGACTTTATCGGCCCGGACGCCTACCGGGTGAACATACATACCTTCCACTCCTTTTGTAACGAGGTGATACAGGACAACCTGGCCCTGTTTGAAAAGAATGTACTGGACCCTATCTCCGACCTGGAAAAGATACAGCTGCTCAAAAAGCTGATAGACGGCTTTACAAAGGACAACCCGCTGAAACGCTACCGGGGCGACGTATACTTCGACATCCGGAACCTGGACAGCCTGTTCTCCACCATGAAGCGCGAAGGCTGGTCAGTAGATTATATCCGGGCCAGCATCAAGGCATACCTGGACAGCCTGCCGGAGCGGGATGAATATATCTGCAAGCGCGCTACCAAAAATTTCAAAAAGGGCGATGTACGCACCGACAAGATAGCGCAGGAAGCGGAAAAGATGGCCCGCCTGCAGGCCGCCGTAGAACAGTTCACCGTGTTCCAGCAGATGATGCAGGCCGCCAACCGCTATGATTTTGACGACATGATTAACTGGGTGATCCGCGCATTTGAGGAACACCCGGCCCTGCTGGCCGATTACAAGGAGCGCTTTCAATATATACTGGTGGATGAGTACCAGGATACCAGCGGCACGCAGAACCGGCTGATACAGCTCCTGATCAGCGGGGAAGAGCTGCCCAACATATTTGTGGTGGGTGATGATGACCAGAGCATTTACCGCTTCCAGGGCGCCAATATAGAGAACATGGAGCAGTTTGCCGGCAGCTTTGCAGACACCCTGCGCACCATAGTGCTTACCCAGAACTACCGCTCCGTGCAGAATATCCTGGACGTATCCATGTCCCTGATAGAGCACAACGGCAGCTCCCGGCTGGTAAACCAGCTACCCGGCCTCAGCAAGCAGCTGAGCGCCGGCAATGAAAAGCTGGCCGCCCTGTCCATACCGCCCGTAATACAGCGCTACAATACTCCCCGGGACGAGATGGCCGGCATTACCCTGGCTGTTACCAACCTGCTGCAGGCAGGCGTGACCCCGGGAAAGATAGCCGTCATTTACCGGGAGAACCGCTACGGCGAGGAGCTGGCGCAGTACTTCCGCATGAAGGGGCTGCCCGTGTACTCCAAGCGCAACATCAACCTGTTTGAAGTGCCCTTTGCCCGCAAGGTGCTGACCCTGCTGCGGTACGTAGCCTGTGAAACAGACACACCCTACAGCGGCGACGACCTGCTGTTCTCCATCCTGCATTACGACTTTTACAACATCCCGCCAGTGGAGGTGGCTAAAATGAGCATCCGCGTGGCAGAAAAAGGTTACCAGGAAAAAACATCCATCCGCCAGTACCTGCAGGAGTGGCAGCAAACGCGCAACCTCACCCTGTTTACCGAAGCGCCGGATACCGCCATGATGAACATAGGCAGGATGGTGGAAAAATGGATCAGCGACGCCTATAACGTAACCCTGCAGCAGCTGTTTGCCAACATCGTTAACGAAGGCGGCATACTGGCCTATATCATGGCATCGCCGGAAAAGATCTGGCTGATGAAGATACTGCAGGCCCTTTTTGACTTTATTAAGGAAGAGACCCACCGCAACCCGGACCTGAACATTGCCAGCTTTATGGAGATGGTGGACCTCATGGAAAGAAATAACATTCCCCTGCCGCTGGTGCAGGTGGCAGGCAATGACAAGGGCGTGAACCTTATAACCGCACACGGCTCCAAAGGGCTGGAATTTGAATATGTGTTCCTGGCCAGCGCCAACTCCCACCTGTGGGAAAAGAAAAAGAAGAACAACAGCGGCTTCTCGTTCCCGGATACGGTATTTGTAACGCAAAGCACCTCTACGGACGAGCAGGAGCTGCGCCGCCTGTTCTACGTAGCTATTACCCGCGCGGAAAAGCATCTTTATATCAGCTACCCCGAGTTCCGGCAGGACGGCAAGCCCCTGGAGCCCAGCATGTTCATTACCGAGATACTGGACCAGCACCTGCTGCCCGATGAAAAAGTGGAGCTGCCGGAAACCGACCTGTTCCAGTTTGAGCTGCTGAACTATGCCAAAGGCCAGGCACCGGAAATAGCCCGGGTAGACCAGCAGTTCATAGACACCCTGCTGGCCGGTTTTGTAATGAATGTGACCGCGCTGAATAATTACCTGGACTGCCCGCTGGGCTTCTTTTACCGCAACCTGGTGCGGGTGCCTACCGGCCGCTCGGAGAATACGGAATTCGGCTCCGCCGTGCACTATGCGCTGGAAAAGCTGTTCCTCAAAATGCAGGAGAACGGGAACCTGTTCCCCGCCAAGGAAGAATTTATCCGGGATTTCAGCTGGAGCATGCGGCGCAACCGGGAGTCCTTTACCCGGGAAGCCTTTGAACGGCGCATGGAATACGGGCGCGACATCCTCAGCGAGTACTACGACACCTATATTGATACCTGGCCGCGCATTGTAAGCGTGGAACGCAATATCCGCAATGTGGTGGTAAGCGGGGTGCCCTTGAAAGGCAAGGTGGACAAGCTGGAATTTGACGGCAACCTGGTGAACGTAGTGGACTACAAAACAGGCGATTACGAAAAGGCTATCCGGGATTACCGCAAGTTTGAACAGCCGAACGAGCGCAATCCCAATGGCGGCGACTACTGGCGGCAGGCCGTGTTCTATAAAATATTGCTCGACAATTACCGTTCAAAGAGCTGGCAGGTGGTAAGCACCGAGTTCGATTTTATAGAACCCAACCGGCAAAAGCAGTATCACAGGCAAAAGGTGGTCATTACCCCGCAGGATGTAACCACCGTTACCCAGCAGATAGTGAGCACCTGGAACAAGATACAGAACAAGGAGTTCTACACCGGCTGCGGCAAGGAAGACTGCATCTGGTGCAATTTTGTGAAGGACAACCGCCTGCACGTAGCCCTGCACGACCTGGAGGAGGAAGAGCTGGCCGGCGAGTAGCAAGTGACAGGCTAAAGCAGTAAGTTTGCAGTGTAATAAAAGTGGCAATTAATTTAAGATAATGATTCAACGTCTCAGGAGCTGGATATGCTGGCTGATAGTACTCGCTTCCGTTCTTTTTTCGCGCTGTGCCAATATAGTGCCGCCGGGCGGCGGCCCCCGGGATACGCTCCCCCCTGTGCTGGCTACTGTGGAACCTGCAGACTCCTCCCTGCACTTCAATAGCAGAAAGGTGGTCTTTTCCTTTAATGAATACGTGGAGCTGGATAATATCTTCGAGAAGATGATCGTTTCCCCCACGCTTAAACGCACGCCTACCGTTACCTCCAAGCTCCGCACCGTGACCATGGAAATACGGGACACCCTGGAGGCCAATACCACTTATACCTTCAACTTTTCAGACGCCATCCGGGACGTGAACGAGCGCAATCCCATAGAGGATTTCCAGTACGTGGTGTCTACCGGCGATTACCTGGATTCGCTGCAGGTAAAAGGGCGCACCATCAACGCCGAAACGGGCAAGATAGACAGCAATGTAGCGGTAATGCTGTACCGCAACACCACAGACTCCGTGGTATCCAAGGAAAAACCGGTGTACTATGCCCGCTCCAGGGGCAACGGCACATTCTGGTTCAAGAACCTGGCGCCGGGCGATTACAAGCTCTTTGCTCTGAAAGAGGAAGACCGCGACCTGCAATACACCCAGCCCAATGCAGAGCTGATCGCCTTCCGGGACAGCCTGCTGCACCTGCGCGAGGAGAACGTGAGCGACATTACCCTGCTGCTGTTCATGGAAAAGGACAGCACCGTAAAGGCCCCGGAAGACCTGCCACCACCAGAGGAGCCCGCCGGGGACGACAAGGACAAAAAGAAAAAACCGCGCCTGCAGGTAAGCCCCCTGCTGGACCAGCAGCAGCAGGACCTGGATACCCCCCTGCTGCTCTCCTTTTCCATACCCCTCCAAACACTGGACAGCATGCAGCTGCACCTGGCAGAAGATACGCTCTTTAAACCGGTGGCCTTTACCACCTCCTTTGACTCTACCCGCACCCGGCTGTCGCTGACCTACAAGTGGAAGCCCGGCACGCCCTACCGCCTGATCATAGACAAGACCGCCGCTACCGATACCCTGAACCAGCAGCTGACCAAGGCAGACACCATCAGCTTCACCGCGAAAAAGGAATCCGACTACGGGAAGATATTCGTGAAACTGCAGCTGAGCGACAGTACCCGTAATGCCCTGCAGGGCGATACCGGTATCGGGTTTGTGATACAGCTGGTAAAGGACAAGGAGATCAAATATTCCGGCACCGTGGTGAACGGCAGCTGGACCCAGGAGCTGATCCAGCCCGGCGAGTACGAGATCCGCGTTTTGCTGGACGAGAATGGCAATGGTACATGGGACCGCGGCGTATATTATGGCACGCCTAAAAAACAGCCGGAAAGGGTAGTGAGCTTCCCGGATAAAAAGAACATCAAAGCCAACTGGGGCGTCAAGGAAGACCTGACGCTGTAAAAGGTGGAAGGTGAAGCGTGAGTGGGCAATTCTCCTTTCACTCTTCACTTTTCACTACTTTTGCCTTATGATTTTCTCCTCCGCCCTGATTGAAACTGCGGTAAATGAATTTGCCAGGATGCCGGGCATAGGCAAGAAAACTGCTTTGCGGCTGGTGCTGCACCTGCTGAAGCAGGAGCCTGCCCAGGTACAGCAGTTCAGTGAAGCAATTGCCCGCATGCGCCAGCAGATCAAATTTTGCAAGCTATGCCATAATGTATCCGACGAAGATATCTGCAGCATCTGCGCCAGCCACTCCCGCAACAAGGCCCTGATATGCGTGGTAGAGAACATCCGCGATGTAATGGCCATTGAGAACACCCAGCAGTACAACGGCGTATACCATGTGCTGGGCGGCATCATCTCTCCTATTGACGGCATTGGCCCGGACCAGCTGAACATTCATTCCCTGGTGGAAAGAGTGCAGCAGCAAGCCGTGAGCGAGGTGATCATGGCCCTGAGCCCTACTATTGAAGGCGATACCACCATCTATTATCTTTCCAAAAAACTGCAAGGCCTGACCGGTACGCCGGTGAAGATCACTACCATTGCCCGCGGCATTGCCTTTGGCGGCGAGCTGGAGTATGCAGATGAAATGACGCTGGCCCGCTCCATCACCAACCGTTTACCGCTGGAGAACTACCTGCAGAAGTAATTGGCTTCACTGCTGCTAAAAGCTGTTGGCCACGGCAGCGCTGTCCTGCTTGCCGGGTTCCTCTGTCAGCATGCCATTCACCACGTACCTGATCTGCGTCCTGGTATCATCCGCTGCGCCGGGAACACCGGTGAGCAGTACGGTATATATCCTGGATTGTTCCAGCGTAATGTTGCGGCTGAGGTCCACAGTGCTGCTGAACGCCCGGATGCTGACCTCGCCGGGAGGGATGGCCGCAAAGCCGGATACTGTTCCAAAGGCGGCAGGGGCCTCAATGTAGGCGGAATCGCCTTTCGTAATAGTTACTGCCGGCTTGCTGGAATCCGGTATGGCATTTACAAAACGGAGATAGGCGTTGCCGGAGGCCGCGGCATTGGCCAGGCTGTCAAAATTGTCCATCACCACCAGGTTGCGGTAGTGATCGTTGGCGCCCATTACAAACAGGGAATAGTACTGGTCCTGCATAAAATCATGGGTGGCAGCCGCGATCTCGGCGCCGGAAAGATAGCTGTAGGTTCGCACCGGCCTTTCAGCGGCGTATACGTTCAGGTACACCCCCGAATAGCCCAGGTATGGCAAGGGAGAGCCTGGCAAAAGGTTGCCCGAAAGGGTAATGTCCACGGCAGCCTGGTCCGGGGCCAGGTTAAGGGTCATCAGGCCCGCAACCGGGGGAACATGGATGTCATCATCATCATCATCGGAGCAGCCGGGGAACACAATGACACATAATAGTGCGGCACTTGCCGCCAGCAGGTAGCTACGGACCTCTGCAATAAAAGAATGTTTCATAAGATGCATGGTTGTTTTTAGTGAAAGGCAACACTTTTCATGCCGGAATGGTTGATGCCCCCGCCAGGCTGAGAGCCGCTGCAAGCAGGGCTTTAAAAGGGAGGATCATAAAAAAGGATACGGGTGCTCAACAGCACCCGTGTGTGTTTAACCTGTAATTCCACGTTATGAAACCGATTATAATAAGATGCCTCAACGCTGCATAACAGCGTGCCGGCAAAATATGTTATATCAATAGTTGCTGTGTTCCTGGAAAGCTGCTCTGCGCGTGGCGATAAGCCCGGGAGCTTGCAGGTGCTCGTTGTATCCGTTTTGCATTTTGTTGTATAAAGGAAGTATTGTGTTCCTATTACCCTACAAATATAATAGACTATGTGGATTAAACAAAATTAATTTTTTAGCAGAGGTGCTCACCTGCCTCCCTCAACTCAATTGGCGCTTTTCTCTCGGGAGTTTACTATCTTTGCAAAGCCCGGGAGGGTGGATTTGTTTATTGTTCGACCTCCGGCGCCTGCCTATTTTAAACCGTAACTAATAAACGTTTTAAACATGAAATCTTTGCAACAATGCGCTGCTGAGCGCATCCTGATCATTGACGGTGCCATGGGCACCATGATACAACGCTACAAGCTCCAGGAAGCCGACTACAGGGGCGAACGTTTTAAGGACCACCATTGTGACGTAAAAGGGAATAACGATCTGCTGAACCTTACCCAACCGGAGATCATTGCGGCCATTCACAAGGAGTACCTGGAAGCAGGAGCGGACATTATCGAGACCAATACCTTCAGCAGCACCTCCATTGCCATGGCAGACTACGATATGCAGCACCTGGCCTATGAGCTGAACGTGGCGGCCGCCCGCATTGCCAGGGCAGCAGCCGCGGAATACACTGCCAAAGATCCGGACAAGCCCCGGTTTGTGGCCGGCGCCATTGGTCCGCTGAATAAAACGCTGTCCCTTTCTCCGGACGTAAACAATCCCGGCTACCGCTCCGTAACCTTCGACGAGGTGGCTGCCGCCTATACGGAACAGGTAAAGGGCCTGGTAGAAGGCGGGGTGGATATATTACTGATAGAGACCATTTTTGATACGCTCAACTGCAAGGCAGCTATTTACGCCATCAAGCAGTATTTCCGGCAAACCGGCCAGCCGGAGCTGCCCATCATGATCTCCGGCACCATCACCGATGCTTCCGGCAGGACCCTGAGCGGGCAAACCCTGGAGGCCTTCTATATTTCCGTGATGCACGCCCGCCCCTTCTCCATAGGATTGAACTGCGCGCTGGGCGGACAGCAGATGCGACCCTATATAGAAGAGCTGTCGCAGATAGCCGACTGCTATGTTAGCTGCTATCCCAATGCAGGGCTGCCCAATGCCTTTGGAGAGTACGATGAGCAGCCGGAAGACACGGCCCATATTATCGAGGATTTTGCCCGGGAAGGTTTTGTAAATATCGTAGGCGGTTGCTGCGGTACCACCCCGGACCATATACGCCATATAGCAGATCATGTAAAGCAGCTCACCCCCCGCCCCCTGCCCCGGCAGGAAGCAGCGCTGCCCTAACAACACAAATGAACGAATGAGTACAACTGAGATCAACAAAGATACCTTGAACGGCACACCGGTTATTAAGCCCTACCTGCGACTGAGTGGCCTGGAGCCGCTGGTGGTAAGGCCCGAGACAAACTTCATTAACATTGGAGAGCGCACCAACGTAACCGGCTCCAAAAAATTTGCCCGCCTAATACGGGAAGGGCACTACGAAGAAGCCCTGTCCGTAGCACGGCAGCAGGTGGAGAACGGCGCCCAGATACTGGACGTGAACATGGACGACGCCCTGCTGGACGGGGAAAAGGCCATGACCACCTTCCTGAACCTGCTGGCAGCCGAGCCGGACATCTCCCGGATTCCGATCATGATAGACTCCAGTAAGTTCAGCATTATAGAGGCCGGGCTGAAATGCATCCAGGGCAAGTGCATTGTAAACTCCATCAGCCTGAAGGAAGGCGAGGAAAAATTTCTGGAGCAGGCCTTTATCTGCAAAAGCTTTGGCGCTGCCGTGGTAGTAATGGCGTTTGACGAGCATGGGCAGGCAGACACGCTCGAAAAAAGAGTGCGCTTCTGCCACCGCGCTTATAAAATACTGACAGAACAGGTAGGGTACGAGCCCCAGGATATCATATTTGATCCCAACATTTTTGCCATTGCCACCGGTATAGAAGAGCATAACAACTACGCCGTGGATTTTATTGAAGCCACCCGCCAGATAAAACAGCTGATGCCCCTGTCCCGCGTAAGCGGCGGGGTTAGCAACATCTCCTTCTCCTTCCGGGGCAATGATGTGGTGCGCGAGGCCATGCACTCCGTGTTCCTGTACCATGCCATCAGGGCTGGCATGGACATGGGTATTGTAAACGCCGGCATGGTACAGATATACGACGAGATCGAGCCGCAGCTGCGCGAGCTTTGCGAAGACGCCATCCTTAACCGCCGGGAAGACGCCACCGAAAGGCTGATTGCCTTTGCGGAAACCGTAAAGGCCAAAGGCAAGGCAGTGGAAAAGGATGAAAGCTGGCGCAACGGCACCGTGCAGGAAAGGCTGAGCCATGCCCTGGTAAATGGCATTACCGATTATATTGAAGCAGATACAGAAGAAGCCCGCCTGCAATACTCCCGCCCGCTGGATGTGATAGAAGGCCCCCTGATGGACGGGATGAACATTGTGGGCGACCTCTTTGGCAGCGGTAAAATGTTCCTGCCGCAGGTAGTGAAGAGCGCCCGCGTAATGAAAAAGTCCGTAGCGGTGCTCACCCCCTATATTGAAGCGGAAAAGCAAAAGCTGATCGAGCAGCACGGCGGGCAGCTGAAATCCGCCGGCAAAATACTGCTGGCTACCGTAAAAGGCGACGTGCACGACATTGGCAAGAACATTGTAGGCGTGGTGCTGGGCTGTAACGGCTATGATATTATAGACCTGGGCGTAATGGTGCCCGCGGAAAAGATATTGCAAACCGCCCGCGAAGAGCAGGTGGATATTATAGGGCTGAGCGGGCTGATCACCCCCAGCCTGGATGAAATGGTGCATGTAGCCCGGGAACTGAAGCGCCAGCAGTTTGACATTCCGCTGCTGATAGGCGGAGCCACCACCTCCCGCACGCATACGGCAGTAAAGATAGCGCCGGAGTATGAGCATGGCGTAGTGCATGTGCTGGATGCCTCCCGCAGTGTAACCGTTACCGGCAGCCTGCTGAACAAGGCCCTGAAAAAAAACTTCCTGGAAGAGGTAAAAGGTGAGTATACAAAGCTGAACGAAAGCTTCCGCAATAAACGGCCCGTTAAACAATTCCTGTCCCTGGCAGATGCCCGCAGGAACAAGACACCCATTGACTGGAAAAGTTTCACCCCTGTAAAGCCCCGCCAGCTGGGCGTACAGGTGTTCCACAACTATGACCTGGCGGAAATTGCGCGGTATATTGACTGGCAGCCATTCTTCATTGCCTGGGAGCTGCATGGCAAGTTCCCGCAGATATTGCAGGATGCCGTGGTAGGCCAGGAAGCCACCCGCCTGTACAACGATGCCCAGGCCATGCTGCAGCGTATTATCTCCGAAAAATGGCTGGATGCCCATGCGGTAATAGGCCTGTTCCCGGCCAATGCCACCGGCCCGGATAGCGTAGGGATAATGCCGGCCAACGGTCAGCAGCCCATGCAGCTGGAGTTCCTGCGGCAGCAGGTGAAAAAAGCCCCCGGCCAGCCCAACTTCTCGCTCGCGGATTTCATTGCCCCGGAAGATACCGGCCTGCAGGATTACATGGGCGCATTTGCCGTTACCGCAGGCGGCGGCATTGAAAAATGGCTGGAAAAGTTCAGGGCGGATCATGACGATTACAGCAGCATTATGCTGAAAGCGCTGGCAGACCGGCTGGTAGAAGCTTTTGCCGAGTTGATGCACGAACGGGTGCGCAAGGAGTGGTGGGGCTATGCCAGCGAAGAGCGCCTGAGCAACGAGGAGCTGATCAGGGAAGCCTATTCCGGCATACGCCCGGCGCCCGGCTATCCTGCCTGCCCGGAGCATACGGAAAAGTACAAGCTGTTTGACCTGCTGGACGCCACTACCCATACAGGCATTACGCTTACGGAATCGCTGGCCATGTACCCGGCAGCCAGCGTTAGCGGCTGGTACCTGGCCCACCCGGACAGCAAGTACTTCGGCATTGGTAAAATAGAAAAAGACCAGGTGCAGGACTATGCCCAACGCAAGGGCTGGACCCTGGAAGAGGCGGAGAAATGGCTCCGGCCCAACCTGGAATATGATATGTAATGTAATAGCAGTTAGCTGTCAGCTGTTGGCTAACTGCTAATAGCTATAAATTATGAGAATAGTATCCTATAATGTGAATGGCCTGCGCTCTGCCATCAATAAAGGCTTTATGGAATGGCTGCAAACCAGCCCGGCAGATGTGATCTGCCTGCAGGAAATAAAAGCGCAGCAGGAGAATATAGATTGCCGGCTGTTTGAGCAGCTGGGATATGAGCACTACTGGTATTCCGCCCAAAAGAAAGGCTACAGCGGGGTGGCCGTGCTTACCAGGATAAAGCCCGACCATGTACAGTATGGCAACGGCTTTATGCAAAGCGATGCCGAAGGCCGGGTGATACGGCTGGATTTCGGGGATATTACCCTGATCAATACCTACTTCCCTTCCGGCACCAGCGGCGAAGAGCGGCAGACCTACAAATACCAGTGGCTGAACGAATTTTACGGCTACCTCCACCTGCTGCGGGAAACCCGGCCCAACCTGGTGGTTTGCGGGGATTATAACATCTGTCACAAGCCCATAGATATACACGACCCTGTAGGCAACAAGAAATCGTCCGGCTTCCTGCCGGAAGAACGGGCCTGGATGGACAAGTTCTTTGAGTGCGGTTTTGTGGATACATTCCGGCACTTTAACACCAGTCCGCACCAGTACAGCTGGTGGAGCGTAAGGGCCGCCAATGCCCGGGCCAATAACAAAGGCTGGCGTATTGACTATATCAACGTAAGCACGCCTTTGCAGGGCAGGCTGAAACATGCCGAAATATGGCCGCATGTAAAGCATTCGGATCATTGTCCGGTGTTCCTGGAACTAACCCCCGGCGTATTATGATCATATATAACGTTACCACCAAGATCACCCCGGACATTCATGAAAGCTGGCTGCAGTGGATGAAGGAAACGCATATACCGGAGATCATGGCTACCGGGCTGTTTCACGACTACCGCATATGCCGGCTGCTGGAACAGGACGACGAGGAGGGCCCTACCTATGTGGTGCAGTATTTTACGGACAGCCTGGAGAATTACCATACCTACCTGCAGGAGCATGCCCCCCTGCTGCTGCAGAAATCCTACACACAGTTCGGCGACCGTTTTGTGGCCTTCAGAACCGCTATGCAGGTAGTGTAAAGCCCAAACTTATCCACAGGAAATCCACTGTTTTCAAGGGATTAGGCCCCTGGTACAATACCCGGGGAAACTATACGTTTAATAGCTGGTTCCAGTCAAAGGCCCTGTGGTGGCGGTTTTTGCAATAAAACAGACGTTTGCCGGCCTGCGCCCCCGCAAGGGCCAATCAGCTGTAACCGTTACCAGCAGGAGCTTACAGCCGATAAAAATTTGTTCGGGGACAGGGTAAAAAATTTGGTAATCTGATAAAACGCGCTATATTTGCTCACATCAAACATTTTTTCACTAGTTAAATCTTACTAACTATGAACAAAGCCGAATTAATCGACAAGCTGGCAAAAGATGCCGGTATCACCAAAACCCAAGCTAACGAAGCATTGGATTCCTTTACCAAAGCTGTTGCTGATACACTGAAAAAAGGTGGTAAAGTAACCCTGGTTGGTTTCGGTACCTTCTCTGTTTCCAAGCGTGCTGCACGTAATGGTAGAAACCCGCAGACCGGCCAAATCATCAAGATCAAAGCTAAAAAAGTTGCTAAATTCAAAGCTGGTAAGGCACTGTCTGACAAGCTCTAATCAGTTAGCACAACTTATTCAAGCAAGGAACAATTCTGTTTCTTGCTTTTTTTTGTCCCCTGGTATGCCACCACTAATTACATGAATTGCTTAATTTGCGCCTGAATAGCGCTGCTACAGGCGCAGATTGTAAAACCGAAAACTTCATTACAATGGGTAGAGGAGATATCAAAACCAAAAGAGGCAAGATCTCTAACAAATCTTTCGGCAAGTCAAGACCTGCCAAACCCAAAAAGGCTGCCGCTGCCAAGGCAGGGAAAAAGGGTGAATAGTCAATTGTGAAGGGTGAAAGGTGAATGCCGTTGTATACCATCTTGGCATTTCACCTTTCACCCTTCACATTTGCAGTTGATCACGGCGCCAGCCGCTCTATCTTCCAGCTGCCCGTTTCCGTTAGTGTATACTGTATCCTGTCATGCAGGCGGTTGCTCCGCCCCTGCCAGAACTCCATCAAAGCGGGCTTCACGATATATCCGCCCCAGTGCTCCGGGCGTACCGGCGCTTCCAGCACATACTTTTCCGCCACCATACTCACCTGCGCTTCCAGGAAGCTGCGGTGCGGTATTACCCGGCTTTGCGGTGAGGCAATAGCGCCAATACGGCTTCCCATGGGGCGCGAATCATAATAAGCGTTGCTGACAGCAGCAGGCGTTTTGCTAACTACACCGTCTATACGTACCTGCCGCTCCAGCTCCTGCCAGAAGAACAGCAGGCTTACATGCGGGTTGGCCGCCATCTCCCGCCCTTTCCGGCTTTCGTAATTGGTAAAGAACATAAAACCGTCCTGATCAAAGCTTTTTAACAGTACAATGCGGGCAGACGGGCGCCCGTCCGGCGTACTGGTAGCCAGGGTCATGGCATTGGGCTCTTCCAGCTGGCTGTTAATGGCATCCTGCCACCATTTTTCAAATTGTTGCAGCGGGCTTTCCGCTACCTCCCTTTCATCCAGTGAGGCCAGGCGATAGTCCTTCCGCAGGTCTGCTACTTGTTTATTCAACATAACCCCTTGTTTTATTGTTAACAAAGGTATTAATGAACGGTGAAAATAATTATTTGTAAAATTGTACCTGTTCAACATTCACATGCATATGAACAAATACTTACTATTCCTCCTGCTGGCAGCCGGCTTTGCTGCCTGCCAGCAAGGCAGCAAAGAGCAAAAGGGCGATAGCGCGGCAGACAGTACGGCCACACCCGGCCAGGCAGCCGCCGCCCCCTACTACTACCTGCGGCTGAAGGGCACCATAGGCGAACAGCCGGTAACCATGCAGCTGGTGAAAACAGGCCCTTCCATATTCCGCGGCTATTACTGCTATGACAAGGTAGGCGCGCCCATAGACATCTGGGGCAGCCCGGAATATGACCAACAGGTAACCTTATACGAAAATAGCCGTAGCGAGGAAGAGATCACCTTCAAGGGCAAGCTGGACCCGGCAACCGGTTTTAGCGGCACCTGGCGCGGCAAGGGCACCTCCCATCCCTTTGCGCTTAAGCCGGACTTTGAAGGCGCCATACGCTTTGATGTATTTTATACCCGGGATTCCACGCTGCTGCTGCCCGGCAGGCAACAGTCTCCCATGGGCACCGCCACCAGCAGCATCCTGTGGCCGGCAGCCGCCAACAATGAGCGCATGGCGGATTTCATCAGATCGGCCATTGCAGGCGGTAACGAGCTTCCCACGCCGCAGCAGCTGGCAAAAAGGAAGGTTGATTCCTTCCTTAACGCCTACAAGGGAAGCATTACCGGCATGGATACCTCCGAACTGAATGACGAGACCATGAACGCTTCCTGGAACTGGACGTCCGACTCGGATATGAAGATAGTGTGGAACCAGTACCCCCTGCTGGTGCTGGAATATTCCAGCTATGAATTTACCGGCGGCGCGCATGGCAATGGCGGCGCCAGCTACCAGGTGCTGGACCTTGACAAACAAAAGGCGCTGAAAGTAGAAGATGTGTTCAAAGGCAATTACAAGGCGGTGCTGACCAGGGAGCTGGGACTGGCCTTCCGCCAGGCCTACCGCATGCCCAACGGCGAATCCCTGCAGCAGATGCTGATGGTGGAAAGGATCGAGCCCAATGATAATTTTATACTGACCAATAAAGGAGTGGTATTCAGCTACATGCCTTATGAGATCGGGGCCTATGCACTGGGGCAGATCAGCCTCTTTGTGCCTTACGAGCGGGTTAAGGAAGTGTTGAAGGAAGACTACTCGGAGTAATGTGTGAATGTGCAGATGTGCGGATGTGCATATGAAAGTGTTTTGCTGCCGGCATCTGCACATTTGCATATCTGCACATCCGCACATTAAAGGGTTAGCCCGAAACCAGCGTTCCCACATTCTTGCCCATGATCACCTGTAGCAGGTTACCGGGCTTGTTCATATCAAAAACAATGATCGGCAGCTTGTTTTCCTGGCAAAGCGTAAAGGCCGTCATATCCATTACGTTCAGTGATTTCTGGTATACTTCCGCAAAAGTAATAGACTCAAAGCGGGTAGCAGAGCTGTCCTTTTCAGGATCGGCGGTATAAATACCGTCTACCCGGGTGCCTTTCAGGATCACATCGGCCTGTATCTCTATGGCACGCAGGGAGGCGGCCGTATCGGTAGTAAAGTAGGGGTTGCCGGTACCGGCGCCGAATATCACTACCCGGCCTTTTTCCAGGTGGCGTATGGCACGGCGGCGTATATACGGCTCCGCAATCTGTTCCATTTTGATGGCGGATTGCAGGCGGGTGTACAGCCCTACTTTCTCCAGGCCGCTTTGCATAGCCATGCCATTTATAACGGTTGCCAGCATACCCATATAATCGCCTTGTGCTCTCTCTATCCCTGTTTCCGCTTCGTTCATTCCCCGGTAAATATTACCTCCGCCTATCACAATGGCCACCTGCACGCCCAGGTCCGTAACGGATTTAATATCATATGCATAATGGGTTATTACTTTAGGATCAATACCATAATTACCATCGCCCATCAGGGACTCGCCGCTCAGTTTGAGCAAAATACGCTTATACTTTGGCAACATGACGCTATAAAAAATTGTAGAAGATGGTTAGTTAATAAGATAAATATACAGGTATATGCACAAAAAAAAGGAGAGAATTTCTATTCTCTCCTTTTTCACAGGTTTTATGCTTATCCTAGTGCAATGCGTTTGAAGCCGGTTACTGTCAGGTCAGCAGCTACAGATTTCAGGTAGTCTGCCACGGTTTTGTTGCTGTCCTTTACGAAAGCCTGCTGTAACAGGGTGCTTTCCTTGAAGAACTTGTTTACCTTGCCCTGGGCAATTTTCTCTGCCATCTCGGCGGGCTTGCCTTCTGCCTTTACCTGCTCTACGGCAATTTCCTTTTCACGGGCCACCAGCTCGGCGGGTACGCTGTCAGCATCCACGGCAATGGGGTTCATGGCTGCGATCTGCATGGCTACGTCCTTGCCTACTTCTTCTGCTACAGGTTTGGAGAAACCAACCAACACGCCCATACGGTAGTTACCGTGGATGTAGGCGGTTACGGAGGCGGCATCTACCTTTTCAAATTTGCTGAGGGTGATCTTTTCACCGATCTTGGCTACCTGGTCGTTCACCTTGTCTGCTACAGTAGCGCCGTCCAGGGCGGCAGCGCCCAGCTCTTCTATGGATTTAACGCCATTGGAAAGCGCCAGGTCTACAATAGACTGGGCAAATTGTATAAAGTCTTCGTTCTTGGCCACAAAATCGGTCTCGCAGCTCAATCCTACAATTACGCCGGAGGTGTTGTCCGCTGTGGTTTTTGCGATGATCACGCCTTCTTTGGTTTCACGGTCAGAACGCAGGGCCGCTACTTTCTGTCCTTTTTTGCGCAGGTAATCCACTGCTTTTTCAAAATCACCGTCACTTTCTACCAGTGCCTTTCTGCAGTCCATCATACCTGCTCCAGTTTGCTGACGCAGTTTGTTTACGTCAGCTGCTGTGATTGTTGCCATGGCTTATAAATAGTTTAAAAGTTTACAAAGGTATTATTAACAATTACGAATTACGGCTGTTTGGCGGGATAGCCAACAGGGTACGTAATTCGTAATGTTAATTTAATGAGGTTCGTTGCGCTTATCTGGGTCCGCCGGGCCTGTTGCCACCGGGCCTGTTACCGCCGCCGGCACCGGAAGGACGACGCTGGCCGCCGCCGGATCTGCCGCCACCGGACCTGCCGCCGCCAGGACCGCCTTTACCGGGGCCCCTGCCGCCACCGCCGGGTCCGCCCCTGCGGCTTCTTTCGCGGTCTTCTCCGCCTTCCAGCTCAAAGCGCAGCGCCTTGCTGTCTGCTTCTTCCTCTTCCACTACCTCGTCTGTTTTCTCGGTAGCCCTTTCTGCCAGCCCTTCTGCAATGGCGGCTGCAATATAGTTGGTAACGATAGCGATTGACTTGGTAGCGTCGTCATTGGAGGGGATCGCAAAGTCTACCTTGGTAGGATCGGAGTTGGTGTCTACCATACCGAAGGTAGAGATACCCAGGCGACGGGCTTCTGCCAGCGCAATGTGCTCGTGGCTGATGTCTACCATGAACAGGGCAGCCGGTACACGGGCCAGCTGGGAAATACCGCCCAGCACTTTCTCCATCTTCTCTTTATCGCGGCTTAAGGTCAGGCGTTCTTTCTTGGTGATATTGTCAAAGGTGCCGTCTGCCAGCATTTTCTCAATGCTCTGCATTTTCTTTACGCTCTTGCGGATAGTGGCAAAGTTGGTCAGCATGCCACCCAGCCATCTTTCGGTCACATAAGGCATGTTCACGCGCTTGGCTGCTTCCGCCACTATTTCCTTTGCCTGCTTTTTGGTGGCAACGAACATGATCTTTTTACCGCTCTTGGCAATGGACTTCAGGGCAGCTGCAGCTTCCTGCAGGCCTTCCACGGTCTTGTTCAGATCAATGATATGAATACCTTTCTTTTCGGCGAAGATGTAAGGCAGCATCTTCGGGTTCCATTTTTTCTTCAGGTGACCGAAGTGAACACCTGCCTCCAGTAACTGCTGCTGCAATGAGGTATTATTTTCCATGTTTATTATACTCTGTTAATAAGGATCAATAAATAATTAGCTTTTAGCACCTAGCTGCTAGCATTTAGCTAATGGCTAAAGGCTAATAGCTAATAGTTCCCATATACTAGCGTTTAGAGAACTGGAAGCTTCTTCTCGCTTTACGTTTACCGGGTTTCTTACGTTCCACAGCTCTCGGGTCGCGGGTAAGCAAGCCTGCTGCTTTGAGGGCAGGGCGGAAATCGGGGTTGATCTCGCACAGCGCACGGGCTATACCCAGCTTCACCGCTTCTGCCTGGCCTTTGATACCGCCGCCGGCTGCATTCACCTTCACGTCAAATTTATCCAGCGCATCAATGGTTTTGAACGGCAGCTCCACCTGGTTCTGCAGGTAGATCAGCGAAAAATATGTTTTATAATCCTTGTCGTTCACGGTAATGTTACCGGTACCCTTGTTTACATAAACACGGGCAACAGCTTCTTTACGACGACCAATGGTATTTTTTTGCTTTTCCATGTATCAAAGAAAAATTAGAAAGTTAAAGTTTGCGGTTTTTGTGCTCCGTGCGGATGCTCAGCCCCGGCGTATGTAAACAGTTTCTTGTACATTTTACGGCCCAGGCGGTTCTTAGGTAGCATGCCTTTTACAGCCCTTTCTATCACCGCTTCCGGACGACGGCGGAGCAGGTCCTTTGCCAGCTCCCTTTTCTGACCGCCGGGGTAGCCGGAGAAGGTCTGGTATTCCTTTTCGTTCAGCTTATTACCGGTGAGGATCACTTTCTCAGCATTGATCACGATAATATAATCACCACAGTCGGTATGAGGCGTGTAATAAGGCTTGTTCTTGCCTCTCAGGATGGCGGCAATCTTGGCGCTCATACGTCCCAGCGTCTGGTTGGTAGCATCTACTATGTACCAGTCGCGCTTTACAGAAGCCTCGTTGGCCGATTTGGTTTTGTAACTTAAGGTGTTCATTTTTATTAGATAAAATTTACGTCGGTAAATAATTATCCCGAAAAATCGGGAGTGCAAAGCTAAGTAGTTGGGTTGGAATAACCATGAAATCCATCTTCTTTTTTACAATACACCTTTGTAATAGATTGATTTTCAATAAAATTTTTGGCAAAAAGTTTTCAACACCCGGCAAAATGCCCGTAGGCGGGAGTTTGCCGGTCCGGCAAAAAGCAAGGGCCGGCCAGTACTGGCCGGCCCCGGCAGGAGCTTGCGGTTTGCCTATATTTTAATACCCGTCGTTCTGCGTAAGCAGGCTGTTCACATCCCTTTCCCGCTGGGGAATGGGCAATATCAGCTTGTTATCATCATAAGGCCGGGCGCCTACATCCAGCCGCAGGCGCTTTACGGTCCAGTAGCGGTCTCCTTCATAGGCCAGCTCACGACGTCTTTCTTCCACTACCTCATCGGCTGTTACGTTGTCCAGCAGAGAGGCATTGGACCGGCCGCGCACAGCATTGACATCATTCAGCGGGGTGTCGCCAATGGCGGAACTATTGCGGAGATTGGCCTCTGCCCGGGTAAGGTACATTTCAGCCAGGCGTACTACGGGAATAATGCCATAGTCTTTCTCCCACTTGCGGGTATAACCGCCCACGGCACCGGTAATGCTCTCTCCATTATAGAAGTAGGTTTTACGTACATCCCCGTCCTCGTACAGGTCAATAATAGCGGAGTCAATTTGCACGTCGCCCCTTCCTACCGGGCTGGCGGCAAAAAAGGTGGAAAGCCCGTTGTTGCTCACACCGGCATTACTCTGCTCATTCTGCTGGATGGCAAATACGTCTTCCGGTGAATTGGCTGAATTATTAAAGGCTTTGTCAAAAGCAGTGTTCAGCTCAAAGTGGCCGCTGGCAATCACCATATCGGCCGCAGCAGCGGCTTCCGCATAATTGCCCTGCGCCATGTACACCCTTGCCAGGAAGGCGTAGGCGGCAAACCTGCTTGCCCGGGTGCCGTTATCTTCCGGCAGGTTGGCTGCCGCGTCCATCAGGTCCTCAAGCACCTGCTTGTACACGGCGTCTACGGTGGCCCTGGGCTTATTGCCCTTCTCCAGGTCCGAGCTGTTCAGCACCGGCTCCAGCACCAGGGGCACCGCCTCATTGGTGGTGGTATTGCCGGCCGAATAGGGCTTGCCGAATAGGCCGCCCAGCATGAAGTAGGTAACGCCCCGTATAAATTTTGCTTCTGCGGTAAAGGCGGCTTTATTATCCTCAGATACCAGGTCCATTTTGCTTAGTACCAGGTTGGACGTATTAATGATCTGGTATCCACGGTTCCAGATGCCTTCTGCAATGGAGGAGGTTTTATCCTGCTGCTTCCGGAGTATTTCGCTGTAGGGAATAAAGGTGCCCACAAAATCGAGCATTTCGTCATTCACCAGCATATCGGGAATCAGTATGTAGCGCTCGCCAAATGCGCTGAAGTGCTGCAGGGATTTGTAATTGCCCAGTATTACGGCCTCCACGTCGGTCTCTGTGGCGATCTGTTCGGGCACAATGCTGGTGCCCGGCTCCACATCCAGCTTGCTATTGCAGGATAGCAGTATAAAGAACAGGGAGGCGATGCATATATATCTAGCTAAGCAGTTCATCCGTCAATATTTTATTTAGAATTTAACGTTTAGTCCTATAGTAAATGTCCTGGCCTGTGGTATGGTATAGAAATCCACGCCGCTGGTAATATTCTCCGGAGCGCTGCTGGGTCTTGCGCCGGTCACGCCGGTATTTACTTCCGGATCGCTGATGTAGTCGGTCCTGGTCCACAGGTTATACCCGGCTACGTACAGGCGTGCTCCGCTGATATGCAGCAGGGAGGCAGCCTTTTGCGGCAGGGTGTAGCCCAGGGTCAGTGTTTTCAGACGTATATAGGAGCCATCATAGATCCAGCGGGAAGAGGCCCTGTGGCCGTTGCCATACCAGTAAGACAGCCTGGGTACGCTGGTAATATCTCCCGGTTGCTGCCACCTGTCCAGCAATTCCTTGGTCTGGTTATCGAAGCCGCCGCCAAAACCGGCTGCCTGGTACACACCGGCCCTGTTGTAGATATTGTTCCCCTCCACAAAAGTGAAGAATACGTTCAGGTCAAATCCTTTATAGGTGAGGGTATTATTAAAGCCGCCCGTCCAGTCGGGATTGGCTTTTCCTACTACCATCCGTTCTGCCTGGCTGTAATCCGTAGTGGTTTTCCCTTCTGCATCCAGGTAAAGGGCATCTCCGGTCTCGGGGTCTACCCCTGCAAATTTGGGCAGGAAAAACACGCCTATGGGCTGTCCTTCCACGGCACGTTGCTGTCCAGATTCTATGATCTGGCCCTGGATGTCCTTTACCTTATTCTTATTGTAGGCCAGGTTCAGGGAGGTGGTCCAGGTAAAGTCCCTTGTATCTATGTTGCGGGTATTGATCGTTATTTCCACCCCTTTGTTCTCCAGCTTGCCGGTGTTGCGGTAAATGCTGGCAAAACCGGTAGAGTAAGGGATATTGGCCTGCAGGAGCAGATCGCTGGTCTGTTTGTTATAGTAATCTATTTCACCGCTGATCCGGTTGTTGAGGAAGCCAAATTCCAGTCCCACATCCACCTGTGCGGTCTTTTCCCAGTGCAGGTCCTCATTTCCCAGTAGGGAAGGCCGGAAGCCGGGTAGCTCGGGATAGTTGGTCACTTCCAGGAGGGTCAAATAACTGCTGTTCCCTATTTCCGCATTACCGGTAAGGCCATAGCTGGCTCTCAGTTTCAGGAAGCTCAGCACCCTGCTGCTTTTCAGAAAATCCTCCTCTGATATTATCCAGCCCAGCGATCCGGCGGGGAACCAGCCATAGCGCGTGTTGGGACCGAAGCGGGAAGAGCCGTCCGTACGAATGCTGGCAGATACCAGGTACCTGTTCCTGAAGGCATAATTCGCCCTCAGGAAATAGGACAGGAATGTGTACCGCTGGTTACTGGAGCTGCCGCTGGTAATGGTGCCGGCAGCGGCCAGGTTCTTGATAGCGTCGGAAGGGAAGCCTTCTCCCTGCACTGTGGAGCCGCTGAAATCGTTCTGGAGATAGCTCATGCCCAGGGTGGAGGTCAGTGAATGCTTTTCTCCCAGGCGGGGGGTAAAGGTAAAGTAGTTGTTGGTATTGAGGCTCGCATTCTGCGTAAAGAAGTACTCTGCTCTGCCAATACCGCCGCCATCCTGTGTTTGCTTGCCGTTGTAGCCCTGTTCGGTGATGTTGTAGATATCTGTGCCCACCTCCGAACGGAAGGAGAGATAAGGGGTAAAATTATAATTCAGGAATGCATTGCCGATAGTGCGGAAGGCCACCTGCTTGTTAAAGCTGTAGGCGGCATCAATCAGGCCGTTGCTATACAGGGTTCTGCTGTTCAGCTCTCCGGTGGTAGGATCGTATATCGGCGAAATGGGCAGCTGCGCTACCAGCTGTCCCGGCGTAGAAAAAATATTGTCGTTTGTTACGCGATCCAGCTGGGAGCGGTTGATCGCCAGGTTGATCCCCAGGGACAGGCGGGAAGTGGCGCTGTGCTCCAGGTTCAGGCGGCCGCCATATCTCCTGAAACGGTTCACGATCACAACAGCCTCCTGGTCATTATAAAAACCGGAAGCATAGAACCGGGTCTTTTCATTTCCACCTGTTGCGGAGAGGTCCAGCTGGCGGGCATGCGCTACGTCCCGGTACACCTCTTCTTCCCAGTCCGTATTTACTTCCTGCTTTTGCCAGTCCGTGCCCAGGGAGAACCGGTCCAGTATGGCCTCGGTATACAGATTGGTGAAATAATCAATGCCTTCCTCCTCTGTAGCAAAATCGCCGTACCGTGCACCGGTAATGCCGTCCATCCGTGCTGTTTCCAGCACCAGGTCCGTATATTCCTTGGCATCCAGGAATCCTCTTTTTTTAGTAGGCCTGCTAAAGCTGGTGCTGGCATTCAGCTCTATCCGGGTCTTTTCACCCGGCCGCCCTTTTTTGGTGGTGATCAATACTACGCCGTTGGAGGCCCTGGCGCCATAGATGGCCGCTGCGGAAGCATCTTTCAATACTTCTACGGAAGCAATATCGTTGGGGTTGAGGTCCGCAAGCGGGTTCGTATTATCGTTATTGATATCGCTCTGGCTTTCCGATATAACGGGCATACCGTCTATTACGTACAGGGGTTGGCTGCCGGCGGAGATAGAGGAGGTACCGCGCACGCGCACCTTCATGCCCTGGCCTACCTTGCCGCTGCCGGACTCAATTACCACGCCCGCGGCACGGCCCTGCAGGGCGGACTCAAAGCTGGGAGCCGGGAAATTCTCGATCTCCCTGGCGCCTACTTTAGCCACGGAGCCGGTCAGGTCGCGTTTTACCTGCGTACCGTAACCCACCACCACCACTTCAGACAGGTCCTTGTCTGAAGTGCTCATCGACACGTTTATGTTGCGCCGGTCGCCTACATTCACTTCCTGCGTGCCAAAGCCTACAAAAGAGAATATCAGCGTGGTGGCGCCATTGGGCAGGTCAATCTTGAAGGTGCCGTCGGGCTGCGTGGCGGTGCCCAGGGTAGTACCCTTTACCTGCACAGTTACTCCCGGTAATGCGCTGCCATCCCTGGCATCCGTTACTTTACCGGTAATGGTGCCGTGCTGCTGCGCATGCACCAGTTGGGACATGAGCACAAGCATGCCCATGAATAGGGAGTAGAATCGTTGCATAAGCTATCTTTTGGTCCAAATGTTTTTTTTAGGGGATAAAGGCTTTCATGGGCCCAGGATTAAAGGTTAAATATTGATAACATCAATATAATTATAATACAGCAATATAGTTTCATTTTGTCCCTTGAGTCCGAAAAAAATCTGTAATTAAAAGAAACTAAACCCAAACGACAAAAATACACTTTATCCAATAAAAAACCCCATCTGCCAGCTGGCAAATGAGGTCTTTTGTACATTAAAAACAGGCTCGATAAGTTTGGTATCGCTTTAATCCCTGCTTCGCGCACCCATGTAGATCATCAGGTACTGGAACAGGGTAACGATAGAGGCTACAGCGGCTACCACGTAGGTCATGGCGGCCCACCAGAGGGCATCCTTGGCCTGCTTGTGCTCCTGCGCCGGCATCAGCGCGGTCTGGTTCAGCCAGGCCAGCGCCCTGCGGGAAGCGTCAAACTCCACCGGCAGCGTGATCACGGAAAACAGCGTGGTAACGGCAAACAGGATGATACCGCCCAGCAGCAGGGCCGGGAATACGTTGATCAGCAGGATACCGCCCAGCAATACCCACTGCACCAGGCTGGAGCTGACCTGCACTGCCGGTACCAGCTTGGAGCGCAGGGTGAGCCACCTGTAGGCGTTGGCGTGCTGCACTGCGTGGCCGCATTCATGGGCAGCCACCGCGGCGGCTGCCACGCTGGCGCTGCTGTATACTTCAGGGCTCAGGTTCACTGTTTTATTAGCAGGGTTGTAGTGATCTGATAGAAAACCGTCTACAGAAACCACCTGTACATCATAGATACCGTTATCCCGCAGCATCTTCTCTGCTATCTGCTTACCGGTAAGACCGGATGAGACGGGCACCTCGCTGTACTGCCTGAACTTGCTTTTCAGCCGCCAGCTTACCAGCATGCTGATACCAATGAATAGGAGCGACAAAAACATTACTCCCGGCGGCATTCCGGGCATTATGAACAACATTGTACTTAGTGTCATGTTAAACAGGTTAAATTGCTTTTGTAAAATTACTAAAGGTTATTCATCAAATTTTCATCCAATCCCTGTTGTTGACCCCGTTTTAGGTTTTCATTAAGAAAAGGGGGTTTTTTGCCCTTATTTTTTGTCAGTCCGAAATTTTATTGCTGTCATTGTGGCACCAACCAATGAGCCGCTTTGACGGGAATGGACTATTTGTCAGTAAAGAAAAGCTTTATTATTATGCATTTTTTATATGTAAAATAAACCAGTATCACTCCTATTTATCAATATTTTATGGCCGGCCAGCGCAAGTAATATTAAATTTCAGAATGCCCTGAAACAAGCGATGGGAGCCGATCTGTCACATTATGAAAATTGCTCAAAAGTTATTCACATCAATTAAATAAACTTTTTTATTCTGAACCCATTTAGTAATTTAGACCTGAATTTAATGGGTTAGTAAGTAGAAAGAGTCAACGGAATCTTCTGTTGGCTCTTTTTCTATTGCATATTTCCTGCGCCCTATTCCCGACTTCCAAATTTTAATGCGTGAGTAAGATAAAGACGGCCTTCTTTTGTCAGCAATGCGGATATGAATCAGCAAAATGGAGTGGCAGATGTCCGAGTTGCGGACAATGGAACACCTTTGTAGAGGAAAAGATACAAAAAGACCTGCCCCTGCGCAATACCAGCTGGAAACAACCCGAGCTGTCTGCCGCAGGCAACCAGAACATCATTAACCTGGCTGCTGTTAACGGCACGGAAGAGGAGCGCCTGCTTACACCGGACGCAGAGCTGAACCGCGTGCTGGGCGGCGGTATTGTGCCAGGTTCGCTGGTGCTGGTAGGCGGTGAGCCGGGCATTGGCAAGTCCACCCTGTTCCTGCAGAATGCCTTGCTGCTAACGCACATCACCACACTCTATATCAGCGGCGAAGAAAGCGCCCAGCAGATAAAGATGCGGGCAGACCGGCTGAAGATACAGAACGACCAGTTCTTCCTGCTCACGGAAACATCCACCCAAACCATTTTCCAGGAGATAAAAAAACTGCGCCCCCAGCTGGTGATCGTAGACTCAATACAAACGCTGCAATCGCCTTTTATAGAAGCAGCGCCCGGCAGCGTTTCGCAGATACGGGAAACCACGGCAGAAATGCAGCGGTTTGCCAAGGAAACGCATACGCCGGTGTTCCTGATCGGCCACATTACAAAAGACGGCGCCATTGCCGGCCCAAAAATACTGGAGCATATGGTAGACACCGTGCTGCAGTTTGAAGGCGACCAGCATTATGCCTACCGTATCCTGCGCACCATCAAGAACCGCTTTGGTTCTACCGCAGAACTTGGCATTTATGAAATGACCGGGCAGGGCCTCCGCCAGGTAACCAACCCTTCCGAAATACTGATCTCGCAGCGGGAAGACCAGCTGAGCGGCATTGCCATTGCCGCTACCATGGAAGGCATGCGGCCCATGCTGGTAGAAGTGCAGGCGCTCGTTACACAGTCTGTATACGGTACGCCACAGCGCACCGCTACCGGCTTTGACCTGCGGCGCCTGCAGCTGCTGCTGGCCGTACTGGAAAAACGCGGCGGCTTCCACTTTGGCGTTAAGGATGTTTTTCTCAATATCGCCGGCGGCATCCGCGTGGAAGACCCGGCCATAGACCTGGCCGTGCTCTGCGCCCTGCTCTCCTCTTACGAGGATGTGGCCATTGCCGGCAACATCTGCTTTGCCGGCGAAGTGGGGCTTAGCGGCGAGATACGCGCCGTGAACCGTATTGAGCAGCGGATCGCGGAAGCGGAAAAGCTGGGCTTCGAGAAGATCTTCATTTCCCGCTACAATAAAAAAGGCGGGCATACCGGCAAGTTCGATATCGAGGTAGTGCCGGTAGGCCGGGTGGAGGAAGTATACCGGCAGCTGTTCTGAAAAACAGGCGGTTAATGACTGATTAACAGTATCTCATTTTCATTTTGGTATATTCGCTTTGATCATTCATTACTAAGCACTTACCGCTAACCACTGTTTATGCGCCTGCTTTCCCCGCTGGTTCATCTCTTTTACCCGCATACCTGCGACGGCTGTGGCCGGGACCTGGTTCGCACGGAAAATATACTCTGCCTGCGCTGCCTCCGCCGGCTGCCTGCCACCGGCTTTCAGCAATGGGACAGCAACCCGGTGGCCAGGATCTTCTGGGGCAGGGTAAGCATCTGCCATGCCATGGCCGCCTACTACTTTACAAGGGCCTCTGTGCTGCAGCGGCTCATCCACCAGTTCAAATACCACCACCGCAGGGATATAGCCCTGCACCTGGGCCGCCAAACCGGGCGCCAGCTGCTGCTAAGTGAATGGTTATACGAAATTGACTGCATTGTGCCGGTACCGCTGCACCCGGCAAAGGAACGGCATCGCGGGTACAACCAGGCAGCCGTGCTGGCCGGCGGCATCGCAGAAATAGTGGGCAAACCCGTGCTGCCCCATGCTATGCGCCGCACCGCCTATGCAGACTCCCAAACACGCAAAGGCCGCGTATCCCGCTGGGAAAATGTGGCCGGCGCCTTTACAGTAAAGGAACCGGCCTCCCTGCAGGGCCGCCATGTGCTGCTGGTAGATGATGTGATCACCACCGGCGCCACTTCCGAAGCCTGCAGCCAGGCCATTATAGACGTGCAGGCCAGCGTAAGCTTCTGCGCGCTGGCCTTTGCCAATAACTGACATTCACCCCGCTGGCTTCCGCATTAATTAAATTTGGCTGGTTTTAACACAGGTTAGTTAACTTTACGTCCGGGGCAACCTACCTTATTTGCTTTGTTCTCTAAAAAAACCGGTTATGTTCAAGACACTACTCTTTTCCATCCTGCTATCCATGACGGCGCCCGGGTCTATCTATGACTATCAGGTGGCAGCTATTGACGGCGGCAGCATCAACTTTGCCGACTTTAAAGGCAGGAAAATACTGATCGTGAACACTGCTTCCCAATGCGGCAATACCCCGCAGTACGCCGACCTGGAAAAGCTCTATAAAAAGTACCAGGGCAAGCTGGTGATAGTAGGCTTCCCGGCCAATAACTTTAACCAGCAGGAGCCGGGCACCAACAAGGAGATCCGGGAATTCTGCACCAGGGAGTATGCCGTTACTTTCCCTATGGCAGCCAAAATATCTGTAAAGGGAGCCGATATACACCCGCTGTACAAATGGCTGCTGGCCCAGAGCAAGGCCAGGCACCTGCAGCCGGAAGAAGTGACCTGGAACTTCCAGAAGTACCTCCTGGATGAAAAAGGGAACCTGGTAGCCGTGTTTGCCCCTAAAACACAGCCAATGTCTGCAGAAGTGATTGCCGCCATTGAGAAGCGTTATAACTGACAACCGGCTTTATCACCGCAGTCCCTCTCATAACTGTTGCCAGCTTAAATTATTCAACACACGTAATATGCGTAAAAAACTACTGCCTTTTTTAACAGTAGCTGTGCTTTGGGGAGCTTGCGGCGCTTGTAAGAGTGACTATAACGCCCCATCTTTCAGCTGCTCCGGCTACACCTTCGACCTGTCCCTGCAGGACAGCTCCGGCAGCGCGCTCACTGTCAGCAACAATACCTACTTCCGCACCCCTACCGATACCGGCGGTTACAAGTACATTACGTTGGAAGCGGTGGTAGACTCCTTCAAGATCATCTTCAACATCAAGGACGGGCCTTATTATGATGATGCCACGCTATGGAACGACGACTTCCCGGTTAAAACATACCGCTACCGCCGGTATGCCGACAGCGCTGCTTCCGGGCTGGTAGTGGCAGGCATCAAGGCCGGCGAGCGCTTCCAGTACCTGGATACCGACACTTCCAGCATTACGCTTACCCAATGGAATGCAGCCGCCCAGACCATGAGCGGCCATTACTACTTTGAGGCAGACAACCGCAGCTACAAAGGTTATGGCACGTTCAGCAATGTTTGCTTTATTTCATTAAAATAAACGAAATAATGTGCAGATGTGCAAATATGCGAATGTGCAGATGAATAAAGAGGATGTGCTACATTTGCTATTTCATTTGCACATTCGCATATTTGCACATCCGCACATTGACCCATGCTTTTTTCAGACATCATAGGACAAGAGAACATCCGCCTGCAGCTAATACAGGCCGAGCAACAGAACCGGCTGAGCCACGCCATGCTGCTGCTGGCGCCCGAAGGGGCCGGCGGGCTGCCCCTGGGGCTGGCTTTTGCGCAATACCTGGTATGCGAGAACAAGCAGGAAAAAGATGCCTGCGGACAATGCAGCGCCTGCACCAAGGCTGCGCAGTATATTCACCCGGACATTCATTTCTCCTACCCGGTCATTCCGCGCAAGCCGGGAGACAAGCCGCTGAGCACCGATTATGCGGCAGAATGGCGCGAGTTCATTTCCACCCACCCGTATGGCAATGCCTATGACTGGCTGCAGTTCATAGGCGCGGAGAACAAGCAGGGTAATATTACGGCCAACGAATGCCACGACATTATCCGCAAGCTGAGCCTCAAAAGCTTTGAAAGCTCCCGTAAAATACTCCTTATGTGGATGCCGGAGTACCTGGGCAATGAAGGCAACCGCCTGCTCAAGCTCATCGAGGAGCCGCCGGCCAACACGTTTTTTATACTGGTAGCGGAGAACCAGGAGCAGATACTGGCCACCATCCTTTCCCGCACCCACCTTGTAAAGGTAAACCCGCTGCCCAAGGAGGAGCTGGTGGAGGCGCTGGTAAACCGGGCCAGGGCCACCCCCGCCAGGGCACGGCAGGCCGCTACCATTGCCATGGGTAATTACCGGGAGGCCATGTACCTGCTGCAGCATGCAGAAGATGACTACCATGAGCTGCTGCGCAACTGGCTGAACTATATTTTTACCGGCAACCGCCCTGCATTACAGGCCTGGATAGAACAGATAGCCAGCACCAAAACGGGCCGAGAGAACCAGAAACAGTTCCTGCGCTACTTCATTAACCTGCTGGAGCACAGCCTGCGCGTGCAGTTCCTGGACCGGCAGCTGCTGGCGTTCTCCGAAGAGGAAATGGACTTTGCGGCCAAGCTCAACAAGCTGGCCAGCCTGCAGCAGATGGAACAGATCATGGAGCTGCTGGACAATGCCTGCTACCACATAGAACGCAATGCCAACGCAAAGCTGCTGTTCCACGCCCTCTCCATCCGGCTGCAATATATTTTCAGGAATAAGCCCCTGCCAGTGATGTAATGCGTATTTTGGTTACCTTTGTGCCTCCTGTTCTTTGTATTCTATAAAATAAATATGTATTTTGATGGATCAGACAGGATCGGAATTGACATTTAGTAAAAAACAAAATTTAAACTGAACAATATGGCTTGTGCCGGATGTGGTACGGGTGCGGATGGGAAGCCAGCAGGATGCAAAAGCAACGGAGGATGCAGTAGCGGAGGATGTAACAGGCTTAATGTATTTGATTGGCTGGCCAGTATTCCCTTGGGTGATAGCTTAGCACCATTTGACATTATAGAAGTTAGTTTCAATAACGGTAGTAGAAAAGATTTTTTCCGCAATGTTACCAAACAGCACTTTGAAAAGGGGGAGATGGTAACCGTGGAAGGTATCAGTGGCTTTGACGTAGGTACCGTCAGCCTTACCGGCGAGCTGGTAAAGCTGCAGATGAAAAAGCGGCGGGCAGAAGATACCCCGGAAGTAAAGAAAGTGCTGCGCCGCCCCACCCCGGAAGACCTGCACCGTATGAACGACAACAAGGCCCGCGAAAAGGAAGCCCTGATCAAGGCCCGGGCCCTGGCCCGCAACCTGGGGCTGGAAATGAAGCTGACAGAAGTGGAGATACAGGCCGATGGCCGTAAAGCCACCTTCTTTTATACCGCCGATGACAGGGTGGATTTCCGCGAGCTGATTAAGGTATACGCCTCCGAATTCCGGGTAAAGGTGGAAATGCGCCAGATAGGCGCCCGCCAGGAAGCCGGCAAGGTAGGCGGTATTGGCAGCTGCGGCCGCGAGCTGTGCTGCGCTACCTGGCTGTCTGACTTCAAAAGCGTGAACACCACCGCTGCCCGTTACCAGAACCTTTCCATTAACCAGGCAAAACTTTCCGGCCAGTGCGGCCGCCTGAAATGCTGCCTCAATTACGAGCTGGATACCTACCTGGATGCCCTGAAGGACTTCCCGGAAGATGCGGATACCATTGAGACCGCCGCCGGAGTAGCCACCCTGCAGAAAAGGGATATTTTCAAAAACCTCATGTGGTACAGCTACGAAAGCAGCAACAAACAATATCCTTTAACCATTACCCGCGTAAAGGAGATCCGCCAGCTCAACAAGCAGGGCATTAAACCCGAAGAGCTGAAGGCCGTGGAAGTAGTGGTCACCAAACCCAAGGAAACAGACCTGGGCTTTGCAGATGTGGTAGGCCAGATCAGCCTGCGCTCCCTGGAAAAGAATTCGCACAAGCGCAAGCAGAAGGACCGGGAAAAGCAACGGCAGCAGCAGCAAAAACAACAGGCGCAACAGCAGCCATCCCGGAAAGGCGACCAACGCGGAGGCGGAGGTGGCGATCAGCGGAATAACAATGCCGGCCAGAAACGCCGGGACCAGAAGCCGCAACACGCACACAGGCAGGAACAGAAGCAGGGGCCCCGCGCAGATAACAACCGGCAGGAACCCAGGGCGCCCAAGGAAAACAAGCCGCGGCCGCCAAGGCAGAGAAATAAAAAATAATGTGCAGATATGCAAATGTGCGGATATGCAGATGAAAAAAATGAGAGGCTCGCTTCCATTGATCTGCACATCCGCACATTTGCATATCCGCACATCAATCAGCTTTCCTTCTCAAACAGCAGCTTATAATAGTACATGTTCGTGCCCTCATCGTACCCGCGCTCTATCAGGTCGCGGTTGCCATGAATGTATATGTGAAAGTTGCGGTCCAGCTTCAGCACGCTCTTGAATACTTTCTGCTGCTTCTTTACAGCCGGCGCGGAAATGTCAAATTCATCCGGTATGTCCAGCCGGAACTCCTGCTGGTAGTGCTGCCGGTACTCCTTGAAGGAAGCAATGGCATCCGGGTGGCCCAGCACCTCCTGTGCAAAATCATCTACATGAAACTGCTCCTTGTCCTTGAAATAGGCAGCAGACTTATTGAGCAGGTCCACCTGGTCTACCCGGCTCATTTCATATTCTGAAGGCAGCTTGTCCTCTATGAACAGCTTGCACATGTTTACGGCAGTTTCCGTCTGGTGGTAGCTGTCCTCCCGGCGCTGCACCTGTAAAAAGGCATCTTTCCAGTACACCGCCTCGTTCTGTTTGCCAATGCTGTCTATCACGCTCACCTTGTAGCCCTGTTCCCCTTCCAGGTCAAATATCAGGCACCCCTTATCCAGCTTGTTGATGTTAATGCCATCATCCGAACTTACCTGGTAGTTGTCGCCGGACAGGAACACTTTCAGATAGGTATCCCTGTTCTCCGACTTGAAAATGCCGATGGCCGGCGCTTCCTCCCCGTCTGTCAGGCATTTGCTGAAGTAGGCGATATACAGCTCTCCGCCTTTTATCTTCGGGTGTGTGGAATGCTTGTACAGGTGCCTGGCAATGTTCACGGACTGTTCGTAAAAGCTTTCCTGGTCGGCAAAAATGCGTTTGCAGTACTGGAACACTTCATTCAGCTGCAAGTCTGCTTCATGGAAAAAACGGAAATATTCTGCGCTGTTGGTAAAAGGCTGTATAAAATAATGCAGCAGCAGCTGGCTGATGGTCTCGTCCTGCAGCTCCAGCGGAGCCTGGGAACAGATCAGCGGCTCATCCTGGGAGGAATTGCCTACTTTATGAATGGCCAGCTGCGCCAGATCGGATAACGCTGAAACATGGATCATGGGTGCGAAAATAGTAAAACGGCATACAGGTTGCGCGCCGCGATAAATTTATATAGCTTTACTATTATGCACAAGTTTATCGGCCTGCTGGCAGCTGCCGTCATTGCCAGCCCTGCCCTTGCCCGGCAAAAAAATGCCGGCGCTTTATACCAGGCGCAGGACCTTACGGAAGAAAATATGTTCTCCAGGAACATTGAAGGGCCCAGCTTCGACACAGCAGGCCACCTGTACGTGGTGAATTTCCGGCATGACGGTACCGTGGGCAGGATCAATACCCAAAACGGCAGCGGGGAAATATTTGTGACCCTGCCGGAAGGCAGCACCGCCAACAGCATTGTGTTTAACAGCGAAGGCAATATGTACCTGGCAGACTTCAGCGGCCACAATGTGCTGGAGGTAAACATGCGCACCAAAGCCGTGAAGCCCTACGTGCATACCAACCTGTTCAACCAGCCCAACGATATCTGCATTAACCGCAAAGGCCAGCTGTTTGCCTCTGATCCCAACTGGAAGAACAATACCGGACAGTTATGGCGCATAGACAAAGGCGGCCGGGCCGTGCTGCTGGAGCAGCACATGGGCACCACCAACGGCATTGCCTTAAGCCCCGATGAAAGGACCCTTTACGTAAATGAAAGCGTGCAGCGTAAAATATGGCGATTTGATGTGGACGATGCCGGCAACCTCTCCAACAAAACCCTGTTCGCAGCCTTCCCCGACTTTGGCCTCGATGGCATGAAATGCGGCCCGGCCGGCAACCTGTACGTGGCCCGCTGGGGCAAAGGCGTTATTGCCATACTATCCCCGCAGGGCCGGCTGATCCGGGAGGTGCCGCTTAAAGGCAGGCAATGCAGCAACCTCGTTTTTGGCGGCAGGGATAAAAAAACGGTGTATGTAACCCTGCAGGACAGGAAGTGTATTGAAGTCTTCAGAACAGGCAATGAATAAATGTGCGGATGTGCAAATAGGCAGATGTGCAGATGCCGGAATCGTGGCATTTTATCTGCACATTTGCATATCCGCACATCAGCACATTAAATATTCAGCCCCCCGCAGGCGCTGATCACCTGCCCCGTGAGGTAAGCCCCCATGTCGGATGCCAGGAACAGGCATACGTTGGCAATATCTTCCGGTTTGCCAAAACGGCCCAGTGGTATTTTTTCTATGTAGGTTTTGGCGCCGTCCCCGTCCTGCAGGTAGTGCGTCATATCTGTTTCAATAAATCCCGGGGCTACGGCATTGCAGCGGATATTGCGGCTACCCAGCTCCTGGGCAATGGATTTGGTGAACCCGATAATACCGGCCTTGGAGGCGGCATAGCTGCTCTGCCCTGCATTGCCCTTGATACCGATAATGGAGCTCATGTTGATGATCACGCCATTCTTTGCTTTCATCATGGGGCGTATTACATGCTTGGTCATGTTGTATACGCTCTTCAGGTTAATATCCATCACATCGTCCCACTGGTCGGGGCTCATGCGCAGCAGCAGGTTGTCTTTTGAAATACCGGCGTTGTTCACGCAAATATCCACTGCACCAAAGTCTGCCAGCACCGCTGTTACCAGCGCTTCGCAATCTTCGTACAGCCCGGCGTTGGACTTGTAAGCCTTTGCCTTTACTCCCTTGGCCTGCAGCTTTTGTTCCAGGGCTTTGGCCTTTTCATCCGAGCTCAGGTAGGTAAATGCTACATTGGCTCCCTGCTCGGCAAATTTTTCCGCGATCGCTTCCCCAATTCCACGGCTGGCACCTGTTACAATAGCAACTTTGTTCTCCAGTAATTTCATTTTTTCAATTAATGATTAAGAATGAATGTTAGAAATTATTTGACGTGCGCAAACTGCAGTATCTCCTCTACGTATTGCCTTTCATTATTCAGGCGCGGTACCTTGTGCTGTCCGCCCAGCTTGCCCTTGCTCTTGAGCCATTCGGTAAAGGTACCTTTGGGCAACACATGCACTACCGGCATGCGCAGCGCAATGTCCTTATGGCGTTTGGCCTCATAATCGGAATTGATGGATTGCAGCATGCTGTCCAGCGCCTGTGTGAACTGCTGCAGATCGCAGGGCATTACGTCAAACTCCAGCAGCCACTCATGGCCGCCGTTGCCATGCTCGCTGAAGTAGATGGGTGCAGCTGTGTAGTCGTTCACAACGGCCCCGGTTACTTCGCAGGCATGGGCAATGGCCCGGTCGGAGTTCTCCACGATCAGCTCCTCGCCAAATGCGTTGATGAACGATTTGGTACGGCCGCTCACCTTGATGCGGTAGGGCGCCAGGGATACGAACTGTATGGTATCGCCTACCAGGTAACGCCACAGCCCGCCGTTGGTGCTGATGATCAATGCATAGTTCCTGCCCAGCTCCACCTCCTGCAGCTGCAGGGTTTGCGGATCTTCCTTGCCGTATTCCTCCATAGGCATAAACTCATAGAAGATGCCGTGGTTCAGGAACAGCAACAGTCCCTCCTGCCCGATGATGTCCTGCGCGGCAAAAAAACCTTCGGAGGCGTTGTAGGTTTCCTGGTAGTACATATCCGGCTTGCGGATCAGCTGCTTAAACTGTTCCCGGTAGGGCGTAAAGCTTACGCCGCCATGCATGTACAGCTCTATATCGGGCCATACGTCCGCCAGGTTGTCGGTGCCGGTCAGCTCAAAGATGCGCTTTATCAGCACCAGTGTCCAGGTGGGTACGCCGGCTATGGAAGTAACGTTCTCATGTATAACGGCATTGGCCATACGCTCAATTTTCTCTTCCCACTCGTCCATCAGGGCTATGGAAAGGTCCGGCGTGCGGATCATGTTGCCGTAGAAGGGCATGTTCTGCAGCATTACGGCGCTCAGGTCGCCGTAATAGGAGTCGCTGTCCGGCGAGAGCTTGTTTACCTGGTGGCTGCCGCCTATTACCAGCGATTTACCGGTCAGCAGGTCGGAATCCGGGAAGTTGTTGTAGAACAGGGACAGCACATCCCTGCCGGAACGGTAATGGCATTCGTCCAGGCTCTCGATGGATACCGGGATAAACTTGCTTTTGTCTGCCGTGGTGCCGCTGGATTTTGCAAACCACTTGATGGGCGTGTTCCACAGCACATTCTGCTGCCCTTCCATTACCCGCTGTATATAGGGCTTGATAGAATCGTAATTGTGCACGGGCACCCTTTGCTTGAACTCGTCTATCTTGAAAATGCCGGAAAAACCATATTGCTTGCCAAACTCGGTATACTGAGCGGCACTGATCAAACTCTGAAAAACCTGCTGCTGCACCTGTATGGGATATTGCATAAAATGCTCTATGCGCCCCATACGCAATCGCGCCAACTGAGATATTGCAGGACTTAAAATCTTCATCTGTTAATTTTCGTCTTTTTTAGCAGCCAGATGGAACCTCGCATTAACACACCCCATTGTGATAACGATTGTCTTGCTCGGTTTCATAAGAAGAAGAGTACAGTTAGTTTATTGTTGTTTTGCGGCTTCGTCCAGGTAATTCTTGCGGCGCAAAATGAAATTTTGTCCAAGATACACTTTTCTTACCTGTTCATCCGCCGCCAGCTCTTCCGCAGTGCCGGCCTTCAGTATCTTCCCTTCAAACAATAAATATGCCCTGTCTGTGATAGACAGCGTTTCCTGTACATTATGGTCTGTAATAAGAATGCCGATGTTCTTGTACTTCAGCCGCGCCACAATGGACTGTATGTCCTCCACGGCAATAGGGTCAATGCCTGCGAACGGCTCGTCCAGCAGAATGAACTTGGGGTCCACTGCCAACGCCCTGGCTATTTCCGTACGCCGGCGCTCGCCACCGCTCAGCACGTCGCCCGGGCTTTTGCGCACATGCTGCAGCCGGAACTCGTTCAGCAAAGACTCCAGCTTCTCCTTTTGCGCGGCCTTTTTCATACTGGTCATTTCCAGCACGGCGGCTATATTATCTTCCACGCTCAGCTTGCGGAACACGGAGGCTTCCTGCGGCAGGTAGCCTATGCCCATCTGCGCCCGCTTGTACATAGGCAGCTTGGTAATGTTCACATTGTCCAGGAACACCTCCCCCTCATCCGGCTTTATTAAGCCCACCACCATGTAAAAGGTGGTGGTCTTACCCGCGCCGTTAGGGCCCAGCAACCCTACTATCTCCCCCTGTGTTACTTCTACAGACACATGGTTCACGACGGTTCTGTTGCGGTACCGCTTAACTAACTGATCTGTATGAATTTTTAATACCATATGTTCAAACTTAGCAAAAATAACCATTTAACTAAGATTATATTATTTTTGCCCGTCATAAAAATAAGGCGCCGGAATTATGAGACCGAGCAGGAAAAGACCTTACGCACAGGAGGGCCGCTGAATGCGAGGTTCCATGAGGTTTCTAAAAAGATAACTAACAAGGAATGAAAGTAACAGAACATATTGCACAGGCAAAGGATACCCTGATCTCCTTCGAGATATTGCCGCCCCTGAAAGGCAAGAGCATAGAGTCCATCTATGACCACCTGGACCCCTTAATGGAGTTCAAGCCTGCTTTCATTAACGTTACATACCACCGCAGCGAGCATATGTTCAAGAAACGGGGCGACGGCTCCTTTGAAAAGGTGGAGATCCGCAAACGGCCCGGCACTGTAGGCATTTGCGCCGCCATTATGAACCATTATAACGTGGATGCGGTGCCCCACCTGATCTGCGGGGGCTTTAGCCGGGAGGAAACGGAGAACGCCCTCATAGACCTTAACTTCCTGGGGGTGGACAATGTGCTGGTGCTGCGCGGCGATGCGCCCAAGAACGAAACCTTCTTTGAGCCTGACCCGGACGGCCACCGCTATGCCATAGAGCTGCTGCAGCAGGTGGTGAACATGAACAACGGCATTTACCTGGAAGAAGACCTCCAGGAAGGCGTAAAGACCAAATTCTGCATAGGCGTGGCAGGCTACCCTGAAAAGCATTTTGAAGCCCCCAATATGCAAACGGACATCGCCCACCTGAAAAGAAAAGTGGAAAAGGGCGCCGACTACATAGTAACGCAAATGTTCTTCGATAACCAGAAATTCTTTGATTTTGTGACCAAATGCCGGGACATGGGTATTACCATCCCCATTATTCCCGGCCTCAAGCCCATTACCTCCAAAAAGCAGCTCACTGTACTGCCCCGCACCTTCCACGTGGACATCCCCGACGAGCTGTCTACCGAAATACTGAAATGCAAAACAGACAAGGAAGTGGAAGAAGTGGGCACCCAATGGCTCATCCAGCAGTCCAGGGAGCTGAAGCAGTTTGGCGTACCGGTGCTGCACTATTATACCCTGGGCAAGCCCAAAGTGGTAAAAAAAGTAGTGGAAGCAGTGGTATAAAAAATGCCATTACGTGGAAACGTAGTGGCATGTACGCATAACTGTCACACTTTTTGTTTTTGTCCTATGTTGATGATAGTGTTATTATTGATAAGACGGACAACCGGTGCTATTCCCCTATTACGCCGCATAAAAAAAACCGTCCCGCTGCTGGCAGGACGGTTTGTGGTCTTAGTTGTGTACTATATCTCTATTATGGTTATTTCTTCCTGAACAGGTAGCCTACGCTGATACCGAAGTAGCCGTTCTTGGACTTGGTGCCGCCGGGGTCTACGTCTGTTAAGCCCAGGCTGTAGTTTACGCTGAAAAGCAGGCCATTCTTCAGCTCGTAACCAACAATAAAATTAGCGCCGGCATCCAGGGCCTTGGCATGAATATCCTCGTCGGTCTCTTCCAGCTCTTCTGTTTTTTTACCATCAAACTTCACGTCTGTATCGCCGTATTTGCCGCTCAGGCCCAGGGCCAGGTAGGGACCAAAGCCGCCGAATATCTTACCCGCGCCCAGCTCATGCTTGTACAGGAAGTTTACCGGCAGTTCCAGGTAAGTCAGCCTGAAGCTTTCATCTTCCGTAAAGCCTTCAACGCCTTCCGCTTTATAGCCTTTAGTGCTTACCAGCAGCTGGGGCTGCAGGGCAAAGTTCTCGGCCAGCTCAATATCTGCAATACCGCCGGCATGCCAGGCAGCCAGCCTTTTAACGCCATCGCTCTCTTCAAAGCTCATTTTGGCGCTGCTGAAACCAGCCTTCACGCCAAAGGATACCTGCGCGTAGGTAGATATGGTTCCTAACAGGGCCAACAGCGCTAGTACTACTGTTTTTTTCATTTTGTTTAAATTGGTTTTAAGTGGTGAGATAAAAACCTTGTGAAAACTGTTTGGTTTAAAAACGACGCAAAGATAGTTTGCATATTTAATTTTTATAATTTGTTTTCAATAAATATTATTTTATTTTATCAAATTTATCTTGCTTGCTCTAACGTATATATGGTATTAAAACATAAAGTCCGGTGCAGAAGGCCCCTGCGCCGGACTTTATGTTATTGCCCCGTAAAAAAGTCTAGTAATCTTCCCGGTTCAGCAAAAAGCCCAGGCTCACGCCCAGGTACCGGTTTTTCAGCGTGCTGCTGGACGATTTGTCCACATCTGTCATTCCCAGACTGTAGTTGGCACCTATCAACAAAAAATTGTTCAGCTCCAGCCCCAGCATAAGGTTGACGCCTGCTTCCCAGCGCCGCAGCTGTGTGTTGGTGGGAATAATGCCGGACTGGTCGTTAAAGTCTATGTCCTGCGCTGTATTTTGCACCACCCTGCCGTTATAGCGGATACCCAGCTCATATTCGCCATCCAGGCCGTACCCTGCATAAGGGCCGGCGCCAATGGCTATTTTCCCGAAGGCTACCGGTATCTTGTATACGATAGTCAGCGGCAGCTCCAGGTAATGCAGCTTTACGCTGCCGGCCACAGGCAGGTATACCCCGGAAGGGCTGGCATCCGGCCGTTCAAAATTGGCGCCTTTGGTAATGTAGCGGACTACCGGCTGCAGGTAAAAGTTGTACACCACCGGTATATTCAGCAGCAGGTCTGCATGCCAGCTCTTCAGGCGGCCGGGGGTGCCCATACCGCTATATTTGTAGCCAATAGTGGGGTCTTTATACTCCATGTCCGCCATTGTATACCCGCCCCGGAAGCCCACGCTGATCTGGGCATGGAGAGGCATACCGGCTGTAACAGCCAGCAGGATTAATAGTGTAAAGATTTTCATGCATCTGTCCTGTTTAATATGTGAAAAACCTAAGAAAACTCGGCTATGCTTCAGGGGTATATACTACTTTCAACGACTCCGGGGCTAAAGTACGCAATTAAAACTTAAAGGTTTAAGCGTTAACATAAAAAAAACAGGCTGTTCAGTTAAAACAGCCTGTTTAGCAGAATTTGTTCTGTGATTTTACGGGCTTTTACCTGCCACCAAATTTATAACCTACGGATACTCCGAAGGAGGTGTTCTTCCAGGAATAATCTTCGCCCATTATTTCTTTTTCGCTGGCTACGTTCACCAGGCCCAGGTCTGTGTTCAGCCCGAAATAAAGGCCCTGAGGCAGCTCATAGCCCACCTGTATACCGGCGCCGGCATCAAAGCGGTTCAGCTTGAAGTCGCCGGATTCGTCATCAAAGGCTTTCAAGTCGCCGCTAAGATTGCCTATACCGCCTTTATGCTTGCCACCGAGGCCATAGGCCAGGTAGGGGCCTACGCCCAGCACCAGGTTGCCACTGCCTACCTGGGGCTTGTAGGTGAACAGGATGGGCAGCTGCAGGTAGGACAAGGTTGTTTTGAAATCGCCATTATCCTTGTTCTTGCCGCCTTTCCCCGCATACAATAAGCCGGTTCCGATAAAGAACTCGTCGGCCAGGGGAAGGTCTGCAGTAACTCCGGCCCTTACGCCCACAAGCAGGCTGCTGGTCTCTTTGTCACCGGCATACTTTTGTGTTACGCTGGAAAAGTTGGGCCCTGCCACAACTCCCCATTTTACCTGTCCGAAAGAAAGTCCTGCAATAAGCATCGCAGCTACAGATAGCAACGTTTTTTTCATCTGTTAATGTTTAATTTGAATTTTTAGTCTGCTTTTTTTAAAAACTATATTTATATACAAAAGTGGATGAACAATTGTTTAAAACAGGAAGCCGGCGGATACGCTGAACACGCGGTGCTTGCTCTTGTTGGAGCTGCTGTCGTCTGCGCCTGAATTGATCTTGTTAAAGCCCATGCCGTACTGTGCGGAAACCAGGAAATGAGAGATCTCGGCGCCCACCATCACGTTGCCGCCCCAGTCAAAACGTTTGTACTTGTTCCATCCCTGGTTGGGATCATCGTTATTGAACGGGGTATCATCGTCCCATTCGATACTGGCATCCCCGGAGGTGTTGACGAGACCGTTATTGAACTCGTACTTGTTCTTGCCAGCCACCCCGAAGGCAAAGTAGGGGCCTATGCCGGCAAAGAGCCGTGTGTTTGTGCCTACCGGCAGTTTACCCACAAAGTTCAGCGGTATTTCTATGTACTGTGGTTTGGTGGTGTACTTGGAGTAAGGGTTGGTCACCGAAGGATTGTCCTTGTCTCCGGACTCGAGCTTGGAACCCTTGCTGCTGTAAAATACACCGGGTTGAAAAGATAATATGTTCTGGATCAGCGGCATATCCGCGATCACGCCTATGTGATAGGCAGGCAGTGTCCGATTTTCGTCTACAGACCCATCATTGTCTACTGATATGTTTGCCAGGTTCAGGCCGCCTTTCACACCTACTCTAACCTGGCTCATGGCTCCCAGTGAAAGGGCCAGGGCTGCAAAGGACAGGATGATTGCTTTGGTCATAAACTATGCGTTTTGTTCCTTGAGCTTAGAACCAAAGACTATGCCAAATGTTTTTTTTGAAAATTTATCTTGTTGATTGTAAGTGCGTTGCAACAGGTATATATTAAAATATGCCCTCTTCACATGGAGGGCATATCCTTGTATCTTTCGTATAATCTACCCCGTATTTCCCCCTGGTACAGGCGGTAATATAGCAGTGAAGTCCTGGTAAGGTCCTGTGAAGGTATTAACGTGTAGGCTTTACCGAAGCTGTTCCCTGCACCAGGCGTTCCAGGAAGCCGTTCAGCTGCTGTACGCCCAGGCGTTTGGCCAGTATCTTCTTCTTTTCATCCAGCAGGTATACTACCGGTGTGCTATACACGTCGTACAGCCGGCGGTAGTTGCTTTGCGATTGCGGGTCCCAGGCGTGTATCCAGCCATCCAGCTGGTGGCTGCGGATAAAGTCCAGCCACTGTTCGCGGGTGCCATCCGTTTTCACGCCCAGCATTACCACGCCCATATCCTTCCAGCTGGCTTTATAGGCAGAGTCCAGCCGGGGTATTTCTGTTTTGCAATGCCCGCAGGTGGGGTCCCAGAAAACCAGCACCGTATATTTGGCTTTGGTGCTGTACAGGGAAAGCGGCCGGGCCGAGGAGTCCTGCATTTCCAGCGGGGGCGCCTGCTGTCCTATCAGGTTGGGCGCTATGGCATAGGCCCTTGAAATGATCTTGTTCAGCTGCTCATTATTCAGCCAGTAGGCGTCGCCCGGCACGTAATATTTTTCCACCAGGTGCACAAACACTGCATCCATGCCCATATAAGGCGACGTTTCATAATGGTAGGTGAGCCACCACAGCACGTATTTGAACATTTCCTTGTCCTGCCGGGCCTGCGCCAGCAGGGTGTCGCACGCTGCTATAATGGAATCCGGCTCCATGGGCACCAGCTGGGTGAAATATTTCTTCAGCTTGCCCTCCAGCACCGGGGTACGCACCAGGCGGCCATCCGCCAGGTTCACCTCATCCCAGTAATGGGATTTGAAATAGCGGTAGGCAAAGGTAGAATCTGCATCAGCCGGCTTAGGCGGCACTTCCGGCTCCTTCATGGCCTTGAATATGCTGGTTAGCAGGGAGGACGGGTGCTTTTCCATGAAATTGCGCCGGTAGTCCTGTATCCGCCTGTTCAGCTCCGTTTGTATGGGCCTGGCGCGGGCAGTGTCTGCCGCTGTTCTGGCGGCCAGGGCCTCCTGTATCTGCCGGCTCTCGGGAGCCAGGGTAGCCAGGAAACGGTTATATTCCAGGAAAAGGTCGTTCTCGGGAGAAGTTTTGTACACGGTTTTGCCTACCAGGTCGGTGGTATCCACAGTTACGGTAAACACCTGCTGCTTGTCCAGCAGCATCTCGAAATAGCGCTGCTTGCCCGGGAATACTACCATGTAGATGCCGCCAGGCAGCGGCTCGCTGCCTTCCAGCACCGCGGTGCCGCTGGCGTCGATCATGGCGGAATCTGCCAGAAAAGTGCCCTTGCCCATGTAGTGGGCCAGGAACATCTTGCCACCGGTATATTGCTTGAACTTGACCGTAAGATGGTAGCCCTGGGCCCGCAACTGCGCCTGGCTGTAAAGAAAAATGATGATAAAGAATAAAAGTCTGCGCATAGGATCGTAGGATATGTAAATGTATAATGATAAACCCGGATTGTAAAATATAAAACCCGCTGCAACACGCAAACCATAACTTGTTGAACGGCGGCGCAGGCCCTAAAACCTGCTGCCGCCACTGGCAGCTTGCTGCTAAAAAGACTACCTTTGCATCCGTGAGGAAAAAAAACGTAGTACTGGAAAAAGTACCTGTAAGCGCCTATGCGGCAGAAGGTAAGGCCCTGGCGCGCAAGGACGGAAAGGTTATATTTATAGAAGGGGGCGTGGTGCCCGGCGATGTGGTGGATATCCGGCTCAGTAAGAACAGGAAAGACTGGGCGGAAGGCAGGGCAGTGCATATCCATGAATACTCCAGCCAGCGCGTAACGCCCTTTTGCGAGCATTTTGGCGTGTGCGGCGGCTGCAAATGGCAGATGCTGCCCTATGCCCTGCAGCTGGAATACAAGCAGCAGCAGGTGGCAGACCATTTACAACGCATAGGCCGCCTGGAACTGCCCCCTATACAGCCCATACTGGGCTCGCAGCACAGCACGCAGTACCGCAACAAGCTGGAATTTACCTTCAGTAACAAGGCCTACCTGCTGCAGGAAGAGATTGCCGAAGATGGCACCATTCCCCGCCGCAATGCCCTGGGCTTTCACGTGCCCCGGCTCTTTGACAAAGTGCTGGACATCCATACCTGCCACCTGCAACAGGAGCCGGTGAACCAGATCCGCAATACCATCCGGGAATATGCCATTGCCAGCGACCTTGCTTTTTACGACATCCGGGCGCAGCAGGGCTGGCTGCGCAACCTGGTGGTGCGCATCTGCACCACAGGCGAGGTAATGGTGAACCTGGTGATCCACTACGAGGACGAGCCGGCCCGCAAGGCCCTGCTGGACCACCTGCTGGCCAGCGTGCCGGGCATTACCACCGTGGTGTACACCATCAATCCTAAGAAGAATGATAGTATCTTTGACCTGGAGCCCCGGGTATATTACGGCAAAGGATATGTGGAGGAGCGGCTGGAAGATTTCGTCTTCAAAATAGGCCCCAAGTCTTTTTTCCAGACCAATACCTACCAGGGCGTTACCCTGTACCAGGTTACCAGGGACTTTGCAGCACTAACAGGAACGGAAATTGTGTATGACCTCTATTGTGGTACCGGCAGCATCGGTATTTTTGTATCCCCGAAAGCCGGCAAAGTGATCGGTATAGAGCTGGTGAAAGAGGCCATAGATGATGCCCGCGAGAATGCCGCGCGCAACCGGGTGGATAATGCGACCTTCTTTGCCGGTGATGTGGTGGATATCTGTGATGATGATTTCTTTGCACAGCACGGGCAGCCGGACGTGATCATTACCGACCCCCCACGGGCAGGTATGCACGAAAAGCTGGTCGGCAAACTGTTGCAGATAGCAGCGCCCAGAATAGTTTATGTAAGCTGTAACCCTGCCACACAAGCCAGGGACCTCGCCCTGCTCAGCGGGCTTTACCAGGTAACGAAAGTACAGCCCGTAGATATGTTCCCGCATACACACCATATCGAGAACGTAGTATTGTTAGAGAGAAAAAGCTAGTAGCTCATAAAAAAGACCCGTTAATACGATGAACGAATTCAGGCCCGGCAGATTTGAGATTCTTCCCCTGGTGATCAAAAACCTCCTGATCATCAACGGATTGGTATACCTGGCACAGATCACCCTGGAACCTATGATGGGCGACTGGATCATAGATACGTTTGCCCTGCATTACTGGGGCTCTGACCTGTTCCGCCCCCACCAGATCATTACACACCTGTTCATGCATGGCTCCATTGGCCACCTGTTCATGAACATGTTCACCCTCTGGATGTTTGGCAGCACCCTGGAAAATGTCTGGGGGCCTAAACGGTTCCTGATATTTTACATGATCTGTGGCATAGGTGCCGCCATGTGCCACATGGGCGTGCTGACCTATGACAACATCCACCTTACCCGCGATGCGCAGGCGTTCCTGCAGGACCCTACGTACTCCAATTTTGCGCTGCTGGACCGCAAGTACGATCTCAGCTCTGGCACCTTCACGGCAGAAAGCCTGAAGAATGCGCTGGCCATGGCGCCCGGCAATCCCCAGGTGATACAGGACGCGCAGGTGTTTGTACAGGCATTTGTGGCTGAATTCCGCAACACGGCCACACTGGGCGCTTCCGGGGCGGTGTACGGCATCCTGTTCGCATTCGGCTACCTGTTCCCGAACAGCCTTATTTTCCTGTATTTCCTGTTCCCCCTCAAGGCGAAGTACTTTGTTGGCATATTGATTGTACTGGAACTGTTCTCTGGCATACAAAACTCTGCCGGCGATAATGTGGCGCATTTTGCGCATCTGGGCGGTGTGTTGTTTAGCTTCCTTTTACTGAAGTATTGGAACAGGAATAACCGGCGGCATTTTTATTAGCGGTGAATGGTGTAGGGCGAGTAGTGGAGGATTGACTATTCACTTATTTCGTAACTTTATACTAAAGTGATCGTAGCATGCGTACAGTGCAAAAAGAACGGATTCCCAGCCTGACTTTAGGAGAGGAGCGGAACATTGTCACCCAGATCCTGGTCGTAAATCTCACAGTATTTATATTATTGCTGTTCACCCGGGTTATTTATAATATGGAGGGCTTTACCACGGAGCGGTTTAACCAGGAGATACTGGCCTGGACCACCCTGCCCGCCAACCCGGCCCGCCTGCTTGTCCGCCCCTGGACGCTGATCACTTTCATGTTTTCGCATATCAGTTTCTGGCAGATATTCAGCAACATGATATGGCTGTGGTGCTTTGGCACCCTGCTGCAAAACCTGGCCGGCTACCAGCGCATCCTGCCGCTGTACCTGTATGGCGGCCTTTGCGGGGCCATCTTTTACGTGATGGGCATGCACGCCATCCCGGGCTTTGAGTCCCTGCTGCCGCAGGGCGCCATGATAGGCGCCGGCGCCAGCGTAATGGCCCTGGCCATAGGCGCTACCACCGTTGCACCCGGCTACCGCATATTTCCCATGCTGGGCGGCGGCATCCCCTTGTGGGTGATCACTGTCATTTTCGTGGCGCTGCAGGTAGGCGCGCATGTTTATGTCCCCAATGACAGCTACCAGACCTATTTCCCCGCCCTGGCTGGAGGCGGCCTTACCGGCTTCCTGTACATGCTGCAATGGAAAAAGGGCAAGGACTGGGGGGCCGGCCTGAACCGCCTTACCTACAAGGCCACCCACATCTTCCACCCCGCAGAGCAGGAGCACCCGGACGTAACCATGGTAAAAAAAAGGCTGAACAACCCGGGCCCCAACAACCCCTACCGCAAAGTAGGCAGCGTACCGGAGCAACGCCTGAACGAAATACTGGACAAGATCAATGAGCAGGGCATGCACTCCCTTACCCCCGAAGAACGTGAAACCCTTTTCCGGGCCAGCAGACAGGAGAATTGATGAACGGATGTGCAAATGCGCAGCTGATTGAAGCATATATTAAAAATTTCATCATTTGCTGCATTTTCATTTGCCTACCTGCGTATTTGTACATCCGCACATTATATGCTACTTTTATAACGTTAAGATACCCCTTAACCCCTAAACGTGAACCTATTGCAAACCTTTATTCCCCGACTGCTGCTTTGCTGCAATGGCCTGTTAATAGCTGCGCTGTTAACATCTGCCTGGTTGCCTTACATCAGCCCGCATTACTGGTGGCCGGGCGGCTTTGCCGGCTTGCTGTTTCCCGTGCTGCTATGCATCACGCTGGTGTTCATCCCCATCTGGATCCTGTACAAAAAATGGTATTACTGGCTGTGCATTGCTGCTATCGTACTTTGCTATAAAGCTATACTGGTAAGCGTTTCCCTCCACCCTGCAGAGGAAATGGCCATTGGCCGGCAGCAGGCCCCGCTTTTTACCGTAATGACCTTCAACACCAGCAGCATGGGCGTGAAAAGCTACCGGCTGGACAAGGAGCTGCATGCCAGCATCCTCCATACATTAAAGGAAGCCAGCCCGGACCTGCTCTGCCTGCAGGAGTTCTATACCAACGACAACCCTGCGCTTACCAACAACATTGCCGCCATACAGCAGCTGGGCTATCCTTACTACTATTTTACCTCGGACAAAACCCAGTGGAACACCTGGCACTATGGCATCATCCTTTTTTCCCGGTACCCCGTGATACATGCCCGGAAAGTGCCCTGCGGCTACAGCGAGGCTGGCAGCGGCAGCAGTATACTGGAAGCGGATATACGCATTCATGGCGATACCATCAGGATCTGTACCGCCCAGCTGCGCTCGTATATGTTCAATGCAGCAGACCTGGCCCAGCTCCGGGCCATTAAAACGCTGGATGGCCGCCGGGCAGAGCTGCCGGCTGCCCGCTCCCTGCTGTCCAAAATGCGGTACACCTTCACGGCCCGGGCCGCGCAAACCCGCCTGCTGCAACGCCTGGCAGCAGAAAGCCCCCATCCCGTTATTGTTTGCGGCGACCTGAATGATACGCCTGTTTCCTATACCTACTACACGCTTAGCCGCCACCTGCAGGATGCTTTCCTGAAAAAAGGCAGCGGTATAGGACGCACGCTTTCGTTCCTGTCGCCCACTCTGCGTATTGACTATATACTTGCGCACAGCCGCTTTGATGTACATGGCTACCGCACTTTCCGCCATCCGCTGTTTGAGCATTTCCCTGTGATGGCCAGCCTTTCCCTGAAGAAAAAGTAAAGGGTGAATAGTAAAGGATTGCACGATGTTCCATTTCCAGCCCATTCACTATTCACCTTTCACTTTTCGCCTTTCACCCTTCACTTTTTCCTATCTTTAAGCCAAAAAGAGTCTGGTAACAGGTGAGATTTATCCGATTATTCACAAAAGGTTTTTTACTGGCAGTCAACACAGGGGTGGTATTGCTGTTCCTGCTGGCCTGCCTGGCCCCCTGGGTATCGCCGGAGCGCTGGTGGCCCATCAGCTTCATCACCCTCCTGTTCCCCTATTTATTGTTGCTGGTGGTACTGTTCTTTTGCTGCTGGGTAGTGCTTAATATAAGATACAGCCTCTTGTCGCTGGCCGCCATACTGGTAGGCTGGAAATCCATCAGCGCCTATATCGGCTTCAACTGGCCGAATGCGGAGAACCAGTTTGCCGCGCCGGACAACAGCATTACGGTGATCAGCTACAACGTGGGCCTGTTTGGCCTGTACCGCGAAAAGGACAGCAAATACAATCGGCAGGCCATGTTTGCGCTCATCAAAAAACAGTCGCCGGATATTGCCTGCTTCCAGGATTTCTATACTTCAGAAAAAAAGCACGACTTCAATAACCGTGAGGATATTTCCCGGGAGATGCGGCTGCCCTACCGTTATTTTTCCAGCGATTTTAACCGCGACGGGATGCAGCACTGGGGCTCCATCATCTTTTCCCGCTACCCTATTGTGCAGTCTGAAAAAGTAAAGCTCTCCAGGGGGCCGCTCAGCGAAAGCATGATCTATGCGGACGTGGTGCGGGGCAGGGATACCATCCGCATTATCAACATGCACCTGGAATCCTACCGCTTCAATGAAAAGGATTACCGCTCCATTGAAAAGATCAAGAACCAGGAAGATACCGGCCTGGTGGCGGCCAAAAGCATTATCCAGAAAATGAAGGAAGCCTTCCAGCGCCGGGGCAGGCAGGCGGATATTGTGGCGGACTTTATCCGTAAAAGCCCGCACCCGGTGGTGGTGTGCGGCGATTTTAATGATACGCCCGCCTCCTATACCTATTTCAGGATCAGGGACCACCTGCAGGACGCCTTTCTCCGGAAAGGCACCGGCATAGGCCGCACCTTTACCGGGCTGGCCCCTACCCTGCGCATAGATTATATACTGCCGGGTAAAGCATTTACCGTAAACAGCTTCCGTAAGATCAACTCCGATCTCAGCGATCACTACCCGGTCATTGCCAATCTTTCACTGCATACGGACAGCACTTCCGCTGGTCATTAAGCGGCCAACTGCAAACAAGTAATCACTATCTTTGCAATCCCGGAAATAATGGATTATGTCGGAATTTAAAATATACAACTCACTGCACCGTCAAAAGGAAGTATTCACCCCTTTATATCCCGGGCATGTAGGCATGTACGTTTGCGGGCCTACGGTATCCGGCGAGTCGCACCTGGGCCACGCGCGTCCCTACATCACGTTTGATGTGCTGTTCCGCTACCTGCGGCACCTGGGCTACAAGGTGCGCTATGTACGCAACATTACGGATGCCGGCCACTTTGAGGAGGAAGGCCGCGCTGCAGAAGATAAAATAGCCAAAGGCGCCCTCCTGGAAAAGCTGGAGCCCATGGAACTGGTACAGAAATACACAAACCTGTACCACTGGGCCATGCATCAGTTCAACTGCCTGGAGCCCAGCATAGAGCCTACCGCTACCGGCCATATAGTTGAACAGATAGAGATGATCAAAAAGATCATGGAAAAGGGCTATGCTTACGAGGTGAACGGCTCCGTTTACTTTGATGTAAAAAAGTATGCGGAAAGCCACGACTACGGCATACTGAGCGGCCGCGTGCTGGAAGACATGCTGGAAACCACCCGCGAGCTGGAAGGCCAGGACGAGAAGCGGAACAAGGTAGACTTTGCCCTCTGGAAAAAGGCCCCGCCGGAGCACCTTATGCGCTGGAACAGCCCCTGGGGCGAAGGCTTTCCCGGCTGGCACATTGAGTGCTCCGCCATGAGCGGCAAGTACCTGGGCCGGCAGTTCGACATTCACGGCGGCGGCATGGACCTGCAGTTCCCCCACCATGAATGCGAAATAGCGCAGAGCGAAATAGCCAACGGCGAGCTGATGGCCCGCTACTGGATGCATAACAACATGATCACCATCAACGGGCGCAAGATGGGTAAGGCCTACAACAATACCATCAAGCTCACGGAAATTTTTGCAGGCACCCACCCTTTGCTGGAAAGGCCCTACAGCCCCATGACCATCCGGTTCTTTGTGCTGCAAACACATTACCGCAGCACGCTGGATTTCTCCAACGAGGCCCTGCAGGCAGCGGAAAAAGGCCTGCAACGCCTGTGGGCCGCCTTTGACGTGCTGCAGAAGCTGAGCTATGCCGCCAATGGCAGCCCGGTGAACGAAGAACTGGACAAGCAGGTGCAGCAGTGGTGCCATGAGTGCCATACGTTCATGAATGATGACCTGAACACCGCCAAGGTGCTGGCCAACCTGTTTGAACTGACGCCGGTGATCAACTCCCTGAAAGGCGGGCAGATAAAAATGCACGAGATCAGCGAAGATACCTTCCGCCTGCTGCAACAAACCTGGCAAACCTTTTTAATTGACATACTGGGCCTGCAGCCCGAAACGCTGGTAACCGACAACAGCAAGCTGGACGGCGCCCTGCAGCTGCTGATCGAAATGCGGAAAGAAGCCAAGCTGAGGAAAGACTACGCTACCTCCGACAAAATACGCAACCAGCTGCTGGCCATTGGCATACAGCTGAAAGATGAAAAGGACGGCAGCGTTAGCTACAGCATTCTGTAAATATCATATTCACCTGAAACGTGTTTAAGAAACGCATACTTTGGACAATCATTGCCGGCATGACCTTTACCTGCGCCTGCCAGCCCTCAGCCAATAACGGGGACAACAATTCGGAGGACAATACCACCATATCTGCCGTGAAAGTGCCTGCTTTTAACGCAGACAGCGCTTATGCCTATACGGCCATGCAGGTGAGCTTCGGGCCGCGCATTCCCAATACGCCTGCGCAGGAGCAATGTGCAGACTGGCTGATACAGACCCTGCGCCCACTGGCAGATACAGTGTATGTACAGCGCACTACGGTAACCGGCCCCGGAAAAACAGCGCTGCCCTGCATCAACATCATTGGCGTTTTCAACCCGGGAGCTACCCAGCGCATCCTGCTGCTGGCCCACTGGGATACCCGGCCCCATGCAGACCAGGACGCTTTTGATAAAACAAAAAAGCTGGACGGTGCAGACGATGGCGCCAGCGGCGTGGCCGTGCTGCTGGAGCTGGCCCGGCAATTTCACCGGGAAAAGCCCAACATTGGCGTAGACATTCTGCTGACAGACGTGGAAGATTCCGGCGTAAGCGAGGAAGAGAACAGCTTCTGCCTGGGCACGCAGTACTGGGCCAGGAACCCGCATGTACCGGGCTACAAGGCCAACTACGGCATCCTGCTGGACATGGTAGGCGGGCGCGGCAGCCAGTTCTACATGGAAGCTACCTCCCAGCAGTATGCGCTGGGCCCCATGAAGGCTTTCTGGGACGTGGCCAACAAACTGGGCTACTCGGACTACTTCCGGTATGAGAGCAACGGCGCCGCCATTACGGACGATCACGTATATGTAAATACCATGGCCAATATACCCACCTTCGATATTATTGCCCTGCAGCCCAACGGCGGCTTTGTGCCGCACTGGCACACGCAGAATGACAATATGAGCGTGATAGACCCGCGCACGCTGCAGGCAGTAGGGCAAACATTGATGCAGGTAATATATGCGCAGCCCTTCTAGGAAACAGGAAGTAAGATGCACGACGTATGAAAAAAGCTACCCGCTCCCCGAAAAAAGCCGCAACAGCGGCTCCTGTACAGGAGGCTACAGTCCCCCTGTATCACCCGCATTTATGTAAAGATAAAAAGCTGCTGCGCATTATAGACGGCCCGCTACCGGTATTGCCCATACGAAAAAATATTACCCTCCGCCTGATAGGCTCCATTATGAGCCAGCAGCTGTCTACCCGTGTGGCAGATGTGATCTATACCCGTTTCCTGGCCCTGTACAATGGCAAGGAGCCTACACCGCAGCAGGTGCTGGACACGCCTGCGCCGGTGCTGCGCAGCATAGGCCTCAGCAATGCCAAGGTGAGCTATGTACATAATGTAGCGCGCTTTACCGTAGAGGAGCAGCTAACCGATAAAAAGCTGCATCAGATGAGCAATGACGAGGTGATCACTTACCTGACGCAGATCAAGGGAGTGGGGCGCTGGACCGTAGAAATGCTGCTGATGTTCTACCTGGGGCGGGAAGATGTGTTTGCCGTAGATGACCTGGGGCTGCAACAAAGTATGATAAAGCTTTACCGGCTGGATACTACTGATAAAAAGGCGCTGCGGCAGCGGTTGTTGCAAATATCCGCTAAATGGGCGCCCTACCGCACCTATGCCTGCCGCTACCTGTGGAAGTGGAAGGACATGAAGCCGGTGGCCGGCAACCGGCAGTAGGCCTGCCGCTTATACCTGTGACATGATGTAGCTGATCGCATTCCTCGTTTTCTCGAAAGAGAAGATCTTTGCCAGTGTGGCTTTAAAGTGCTCCTCATCGCTGATATCATAAAAGGTTTCCTCCAGTATTGAATACAGCTGGAAGGGGTACACCTGTATGCTGCCATGCATTATCCATAGTAAAGGGAACTGGTAATTGCCCAGTGCGGGTACTTTTATAATAAATTCATGTCTCAATCCATTTGCAGTAAGCGTGTCTTTATGCTCATTGCTCAGCAGTGCCGGGGATGTTTTTATTTCCACTGTCAGAATGTTGTTGCTCATTTCGGCCAGGTAATTGGCCTGGTCCAGCAAAATGGTTTTCGGCAGCGTGATCTTCTTCTCTAAAATATCTTCCGGCCATAGATTGGGCGCCTCACTCATATTTTAAATATTTACAAGTTATAAGAAAATTTTATCGGTAAATGATCCGAAAAACGTTTGGTATCAATCAAACCCTCCTCTGTTAAAAGGCTGGTTCCTTTTATGCGCGTAACAATATCCAGGTACTCGTTATCAAAGTAATCAATCAGCGCTGGCCGCATGATCACCTGATCAAACAAGTGCCAGTGATAGCTGATCGGTTTTGCCGGACTGTAATAATGCGTTCCCGAAACCCTGCCCTTCCCCAGGTCCCCCAGAAAGCTCCACATCGGGTTGTAAAAAAAGTCATAATCCACTCCGTCTACTGTTCTTACCAGCCTCTTCGCGATCGCCCTTTCCATAGTGGTATGGAAACCGGTGCTCTGCACCAGTCCATGTTCAAAGGGATGCATATTAAAATCGCCAAACACGACAGTTCGCTTGTGTCCAACCAAACTTTCTACGCTATCAATAAAAGACTTTACACCCATCAGGTAGGCTGCCTGGTCGTCCCCGGTCCAGTATAGCTTGCTGGGAAGGTGTAAGCATAACAAAGTTATAGTATTGTTCAAAACCGGAGAATACAAATATCTGGCTGTCATTCTCCTGGTTTCGGACAACAGCCCCAATAACGAATCCTTGAATTTTGTATATATCTGGATCTTATCGCAGTTGATCCCCGCACAAAAGTAGAAGGCGTTGGTGTTACGGTTCAGCTTTCGTAATACATCTCCCGGCTTGAGGTTACATTCTGCCAGAAATATCAGGTCTATGCTTTGTTCTTCTACCAGGTCATACAACAAGTCGGCCAGGTCGTGGTTATTGAGGTTCCAGAAGCAATAGTTCATCGGCTACGCAGGTAAACGCTAATAATGTAATATAAAAAATTAAACGGGTAAATCATAGCCTGCCTGCGCACAAAAAAAACTCCCCACCCAGAAGTGGGCGGGGATTTTGAATTACTAACTAACCCAATGCTTATAACTAAAACTAACTGTAAGATTCGTGTGCCTTCCTAGCCCGGAAACCGGGCTGTGCCCTGCCTATAACAGGCGGCTTTGCCGGCGGGGTGCAGGCCTTCGCTAAGCAGACTGCTGCTCCGCGATCTTGGCCTTGATCTTGCCTTCTACTTCTGCGGCCACTTCGGGATTATCATTCAGCAGCTGCTTCACGGCATCGCGTCCCTGGCCCAGCTTATTACCTTCGTAGCTGAACCAGCTGCCGCTTTTCTGTATAATGCCATACTCCACGCCCATATCCAGCACCTCGCCCATTTTGGAGATACCTTCTCCGAATATGATATCAAATTCTGCCTGCCGGAACGGCGGGGCTACCTTGTTCTTTACCACTTTTACCTTTACACGGTTGCCCACGGCGGAGTCGCCGTCCTTGATCTGCGTCATACGGCGGATGTCCAGGCGCACAGAGGCGTAGAATTTCAGCGCGTTACCGCCGGTAGTGGTTTCGGGGTTGCCGAACATCACACCGATCTTTTCACGCAGCTGGTTAATGAATATGCAGCAGCAATTGGTTTTGGAAATGGTGGCTGTGAGCTTGCGCAGGGCCTGTGACATCAGGCGGGCCTGCAGGCCCATTTTGCTGTCGCCCATTTCTCCTTCCAGCTCCCCTTTGGGCACCAGGGCGGCCACAGAGTCGATCACCACTACATCCACGGCGCCGGACAGGATCAGTCGGTCTGCTATTTCCAGGGCCTGCTCGCCATGGTCCGGCTGGGAGATCAGCAGGGCATCCACATCCACGCCCAGGCGGCGGGCATAAGAGCTGTCAAACGCATGTTCTGCATCTATGATGGCGCAGATACCGCCCTTTTTCTGGGCTTCTGCTATAGTATGTATGGCAACGGTTGTTTTACCGGAAGATTCAGGTCCATATATCTCGATGATCCTGCCTTTGGGGAAACCTCCTATACCCAGCGCAATATCCAGTCCCAGTGAGCCGGTGGATATTACTTCCATGGGTTCTGTACCCCGCTCACCCATCATCATTACCGATCCTTTTCCAAAATCCTTTTCGATCTTGTCCATGGTGAGGCGGAGCGCCTTTAATTTTTCTGCATTGGCTGTAGACATATTAGTAAGTGTTTTTTACAAATTTAATGGTGTGCTAAGTTATGATCTAATTTTTGATTTTCCCAAAAAATTTAGCATTTTTCTCAAAATGCTAAATACTGTAGCAATCATTATCCATAACCATGATACAAAGATGGAATGCCTGTACGCACTGGATGTGCGCAGCGAAAAAAATAGCATTGGGCTGCTAGTTTTCTGCCGGCAGGCTACAGGCTATGCAGCTAACAGCCATTAACTAGCCCACTATAAGATAGGCAACCAGCTGGGAAAGAATGCCCACCCCGAAGCCGGCGTATATCTCCGCGGAGCTGTGGGCCGAAAGTATCAGGCGGGCGGTGGCTACCAGACCGGCCACAAAGAAGGTAATGAGCAGGGGAATGGTTACATTCATCTGCATGCCCCCCATCAGCGCCAGCAGGAAACCGATCACGCCTCCCCAGCCAATGGTATGCATGCTGATCTTGATAAAAATATTGGAGATGAACGCGGTGATCACCGCCAGGAAAATGCCCAGGAAGAACGCATTGTAAAACGCGGGCGATACGCCTTCGCGGATAAAGGTATAGAAGGCCCAGAAATAATAGATAATGGAGGCTACGTAGGGTATAATGCGGTCGCGCTGTGTGCGCAGGTAAAAGGAATCTATGAAATGAAGCGCGCGCGAAAGCATTACCGTAAGCAGCGGAAAGAACAGGCTGATGCTGATGACACGGAAATACAGCTTGTCATAGGGAAAACGGATACTGTCCTGCTTAAAGTTCACGAAATACTCCGGCAACGCGTGCACCGTAAGAAAGGTAACAATGGTAGGTATGAACAGCGGGTGAAGGAGATAGGAGATCACCTGGGCTACCCCGCGCGTAGCGGGCGAAAATAAAGGCTGCTCCTGGCGGAGATCATTCACATGCAGTGTATTGCTATTGCTATGTTCCATGTTATTACGGTGAATAGTGAATGGTGAATGCCGGCGTCCTTCACTATTGACGATTCACTTTTTTAAAGTTCCTTTCTTAACCGGGCTACCGGGATGTTCAGCTGCTCGCGGTATTTGGCTACCGTACGGCGGGCAATATTATAACCTTTATCCTGCAGCATTTTGGTCAGGTTCTCATCGCTCAGCGGCTTGCGCTTGTTCTCTCCTTCTATCAGGTCGGAGAGGATCTTCTTCACCTCGCGGGTGGATACTTCCTCGCCGCTGTCAGTAGACAGGGACTCACTGAAAAAGAACTTGAGCTTGAAGGTGCCGAATTCCGTCTGCACATACTTGCTGTTGGCCACACGGCTTACAGTAGAGATATCCAGCTGCGTGATGTCAGCAATATCCTTCAGGATCATGGGCTTCATGGTGGTCTCATCACCGGTCAGGAAAAATTCCCGCTGGTAGTCCATAATGGATTCCATGGTGGAGAGCAGGGTATGCTGGCGCTGCTTGATAGCGTCAATAAACCATTTGGCGGCGTCTATCTTCTGCTTGATGAACAATACGGCCTCTTTCTGGCGCTTGTCCTTTTTATCGCCACGGTCGTATTCCTTCAGCATTTCGCGGTAGCCTTCGGAAATACGGAGGTCCGGCGCATTCTTGGAATTGAGCGTCAGCTCCAGCTTGCCGTTATTATTGAATACAAAGAAGTCCGGCACTACATAGCTTTCCGCCTTGTTGATAGTGGCATAGTTGCCGCCGGGCTTGGGGGTGAGCCGTATGATCTGGTTAATGGCCTCTTTCAGCGCCTCGTCGCTCAGGTTCAGCCCCTTTTGTATCTTTTCGTAGTGTTTCTTGGTGAATTCGTCGAAATAAACGTCCAGTATCTGGTAGGCCGTCTGTACACCGGGATCATCCTGGGGCTTGCGTTTCAGCTGCAGCAGCAGGCATTCCTTCAGGTCGGTGCAGCATACGCCGGGCGGGTCAAATTCCTGTATGCGCCTGATCAGCTGCCTGATCTCGTCCTCTTCGGTGGATATGTTCTGCGAAAAGGAGAGATCGTCCACAATGGCGCTCACTTCCCGGCGCAGGTAACCGTCGTCGTCAATGCTGCCAATGATCTGTTCCGCAATCCGCTGCTGCCGGTCGTCCAGCTCCAGCATGCCCAGCTGGCTCAGTAAATGCTCGTGAAAGGAAGTTTCCACCCTTACGGGGATCACCTTATTCTCTTCCGGGTCAGGATAATTGTCGTCCCGCAGCCGGTAGTCGGCAATATCGTCATCCCCCTCGTTCACATATTCGGATATGTCTATATTATCATATTCGTTTTCGCTGCCATCGGGCTCAAACTCGTCTTCCTCCGCCCCGTCTCCGTCTTCCGTTGCAGACGGCAGCAGTTCCTCCTGTACTTCCTTGTTGGGATCGTCCTCGTGCGAATCCTCTTCCCCGTATTCCAGCGCAGGATTTTCCTCCAGCTCTTCCTTGATACGTTCCTCCAGGTTGGCAGTAGGTACCTGCAGCAATTTCATCAACTGAATTTGCTGAGGAGACAGTTTCTGTAATAACTTTTGCTGTTGTGTCTGCTTTAACATAGTCTACGCTCCTCTTCAGGACAAAAATAATAACAATACGATATAAGTAATGACTTTCGGCATTCCCCCTGCCGATCTTTTAACAATTGCCTAATACTGGCGCCGGCAGTGTATATCCCCCCCTTGCTACTGGTCCAGGTCCAATTCCAGCTGTTCGGGTAATAACCGGAACGATTTACGGTGATAGGGGGTTTCGCCATGTTCCCGGATGGCGTTGCGGTGTTGCAGGGTTGGGTATCCCTTGTTATCGCACCAGCCAAAATGCGGGTATATATTATGCAACTGCTGCATATATTCATCCCGGTAGGTTTTGGCCAGTATGGATGCCGCTGCAATAGACGCGTAAATACCATCGCCCTGGACAATGCAGGCATGCGGGACTTTTCCATAGGGTACAAAGCGGTTGCCGTCTACCAGTATAAAGCCCGGCTGGCAGCTCAGCTTTTCCAGCGCCAGGTGCATAGCCCTGAAAGATGCCTGCAGTATATTGATCCGGTCTATTTCCACATTGTCTACGCTGGCCACTGCGTAGCAGACCGCCTCTTTTTCTATCACATATCGCAGCTGGTCGCGTTCTGCAGCTTTCAGCTGCTTGGAGTCATTCAGCAGCGGGTGAAAAAACCCTTCGGGCAGGATCACTGCTGCGGCGAACACCGGACCTGCCAGGCATCCCCGCCCTGCTTCATCGCAGCCAGCTTCCGGCTGTATATGTTGATGATAAGATAGTAGCAAACCGATAAAAATTGAACGCGGTAAAGTTAAAAAACTATTTTATGCCGCAAGTATTTTTACCGGAACAGCTCTTTAAACTCCTGTTTGAACTCCGTCCACTCCCTGTCGGATTTTTTCAGCAAGGTGTCCTGTTCCAGGCGGGTGCTGTCCCAGGTATCGGCGCTGGCGCTCTTTACCTCGTCCAGCTTTCTGTTGATATCGTTCCGCAAACCGGTTAGTTTTTTGCGCGCCTCTTTTGCTTTCTCGGAGCCATCGCTTTTCAGTTCCCTCAGCTCCTGGTCTATCTCTTTCCTGCGTTCCTCCAGGTCCTCCGCCGCTTTTCTTTTTTGCTCGCCCAGGTAATCGGCAGCAGCATCCGCGGTTTCCTGCACATCCTGCTCAATTCTTTCCATACCTGTTCTCATTGCTTCTTCCTCGTCCTGCCGCGACTTGTTCTCCCTGCAGGCCCAGAGGGCGGTGATCAGTACCAGTCCTGTCAATAATCTGTTCATCTTAAATGGATTTTTAGTGCTTACCAGGATAAATTTCACCTTATCAAAAGGCGTTCCACATTCAGCTTTCTTTGGGCAATTTTCAAAAATAAGTTAGGTTTGAAGTCCTTAAAAAACTTTAAGCGCTTATATGAAGAGATCTTTAATGATTTTTTTCCTCCTGCTTGCCATGCAGTGGGCCAAAGCAGATGAAGGTATGTGGCTGCCCTATTTACTGGGGCAGCAGGTGTATAACGACATGGTAAAGAAAGGACTGAAGCTGACAAAGGAACAACTGTACAGCATTAATAAAGCCTCCCTCAAAGATGCGATCGTTATTTTCGGCGGTGGATGCACGGGGGAAATCGTCAGCAGCCAGGGCCTGATATTCACCAACCACCATTGCGGCTACGACGCCATTGCCGGCGCCAGCACGGTAGCGCATAATTACCTGAAGAACGGATTCTTTGCCAAAACCAGGCAGCAGGAAATACCGGCCCCCCGCCTTTCCGTACAGTTCCTGGTCAGGGTGGAAGACGTAACCAGCCAGGTAACCGACACCCTGAAAGGACTGAGCGGACAGGAGCGCCTGCAGCTGCAGCAGCAGGTGTTTGCAGACATTGTGAAAAAAGCAGTGGACAGTACAGATTACGAGGCCAGGGTGCTGCCCATGTTCAAGGGCAACCAGTTCCTGCTGTTTGTGTACCAGCGCTACAAGGATATCCGCCTGGTGGCGGCGCCGCCGGAAAGCATCGGCAAGTTTGGCGGCGATACGGATAACTGGGAATGGCCCCGCCATACCGGCGACTTTTCCGTTTTCAGGGTATACGCGGACAAGAACGGGCAGCCGGCGGCATATTCGGCGGATAATGTGCCCCTGAAACCGAAGTACTTTTTGCCGGTGTCCCTGAAAGGCGTCAAGGAAAATGACTATGCCATGCTGTTCGGCTATCCTGGCAGCACCAACCGCTATGAAACTTCCTACGGCGTAAACCTGAAGATCACCGTGGAAAATCCCGCGATCGTAAACCTGCGCGATATCCGGTTGAAATATATGTTCGAGCGCATGAAGAACGACCCGGCCATCAAGCTGAAGCTGGCCTCTGCTTATGCCCGCATTGCCAACTACTGGAAGTTCTTTGACGGGGAAACCCGCCAGCTGCTGAAATACAACGTGGAAGAGCAAAAGCAGCAGCAGGAAGCAGCTTTTGAAAAATGGGCCCAGGGCAAGCCGGCCTACCAGCAGCTGCTTAAAGACTATGCGAAGATCTACCAGGAATGGCGCCCCTATGCCAAGCACCGCATTTACATCAATGAAGGCATCCTGGGCTCTCCCCTGGCCGCCTTTGCCGCCAGCCTGCAGGCAGTGGAAAAGGCGCTCACACAGCCCGGCATGCCTGCAGATGCAGTACAAAAAAGCCTGCAGGCGGCTGACAAGGCCCGCAAAGCCTTCCTGGAGGATGAGGACAAACCCAGCGATCAGAAGATACTGGCAGCTACCTGCCGGAAATTTTATACGGACATTGCGCCGGCCCAGCATCCTATCGGGTTTTACGATGCGGTGAAAGCCAAGTTCGGCAACCTGAATGATGACAATACTTTCCGGCTGTGGGCAGCTGCGCTGATGCACAGCACCTTTATATTTAACGACGAGAAGTGGGCAGCGTTCATGGCCCGTCCGGATGCAGTAACGCTGCAAACAGACCCGGCCTTTGCCTATGCCAGCGCCTTTATAAAGAACTACACCAGCAAGTACCTGCCGCTGCACACCCGCTTCGTGCTGCAGAACAATGACCTGGACCGCGCCTACATGAAGGGACTGATGGAAATGTCGCCCAACAAGAAATGGTACCCCGACGCCAATTTCTCCATGCGCCTTACCTACGGGCAGGTAAAGCCCTACGAGCCCCGCGATGCGGTACACTACGATTACGTATGCACGATGTCGGGCGTAATGGAAAAATACAAACCCGGTGATTATGAATTTGACCTGCCGGAGAAATATATTGACCTGTACCGGAAAAAGGATTTCGGCCCCTACAAAGACGCCAAACGGAATGATATGGTAGTATGCTTTATTACCACCAATGATATTACGGGCGGCAACTCCGGCTCTCCCGTACTGAATGGCAACGGGGAGCTGATAGGCCTGGCCTTTGACGGCAACTACGAGGCGCTCAGCCACAAGATACAGTTTGACCAGGTGTACAACCGTACCATTTGCGTGGATATCCGCTATGTGCTATGGTGCATTGACAAGCTGGGCGGCGCTACCAATATTATCAACGAGCTGAAGATCGTAAAGTAGCATAGGGCCTGTAAGACCTGACAGGCTTTAAAAAACCTGTCAGGCTTTGGGCCCTTCCGCGTTCCTGATACCGCGGTAGTAAAAATGCTGCCGCACTATTTTCCCGTTTTCCCAGTGCTGCACAAAGGCTTCTTTCAGGAAACGCAAGCCGCCGGTCTTGTGATAGAACGTTACCATCATCTCTCCCATTACAAGCTGCTGCTCCTCATCCACAACCATGGTGGGAATGCGGAAGATCAGCTCATTTACCTTTGCCAGGCTTTGCTTTTCCAGCTCCAGCAGCCGCTGTTTACCCACGATCGTATGCTCGTCGTTCTCCAGCTGCATGATGTTGTCGTCATAGAACTGTTCTATCACGGCAATAGTTTCGCCCTTTTCCAGAAGCTCCCTGTATTGCGCTGCCAGCTCGCGTAGCATAAAACGGTTTAAGATGGCTTATTGCGCCGGCTCCGCCGGCTTGTCCTGCATGCCGAACATCAGCACCACTTTGCCGCTGTCGTACAGGTTCAGCGTTTGTTCGGCAATATCGAATGTGTACGTGTGATCGTTCAGCAGGCGCAGGAAAGTGCTCTCCCTCTCATTGGCAGAATCGTTGAGGCAGGCCATGCGGGTGCTGATCACCTGTTTGAACTGTATCTGCCGGCTGTCCGCCTCGTAGTTACCGTTCAGCCGGTTGCAGCCGCCATGCCCGGTAAAACGGTGCTCCGCGGTATCAAACTCCAGCCAGATGGGAGCAGGTGACGCCGCGATAGTGTTGCCGTTCAGCTGGATAAGGTTCCATCTCTTCTTTTGAATAAATGCCCAGGGGTCCGGTTGGGAGGCATCTGCCTGCACGATGGCCGTTGTGTCCTGCCTGTTCTCTTCAGTAGCGGCCGGGCGGTTATTGCAGGTGTTTGCCAGTAATACTACGGTAGCTGTAAGTACCAGTTTTGTAAACATAATATAGGTGGTTTTTCAGATGACTAACCAGCAAGATACAAAAATTACGCCTGCTTTATCCGCCTCAGCACTTCCTGGTAGTAAGCCAGCTTGGTGCTGGCGCTGATGTCCACCACCTGCACATCATTGGCCCTGAGCATATCCAGCTTGAAGCCGGATTGCTTTACCAGCTCTGCAGGGATGTAGTAGCGCAGCTTATTGGCCACCGGCACGGTATTGCGCTGGAACTTCTGCCGGGCGCGGTAGGTGAGCAACCACCACAGGTCCGTTTCCACAAAGTCCAGCGACAGGCCAAAGATGTGGATATCCTTTGTAAAGAACAGGTCCAGCCAGGAATGCACGTGAAGGTTGGTGCCTCCTGACCTCAGGCGCCGTAATAACGGCAGCTTTGGCGCCTGCTGGCTGCTGTAGGTGGTGCCGGACACCACGTAGTTGCGCATCTGCTGCAGCTGCCCGCCATAGTGCTCGAAGCCCAGGTTAATGCTCATGGGGTTCAGGCAATCCCCGTGTATGTGCCAGAATTCAGTATGATCTACCGTGTATTTTCGGAAGATGCTGAAGGAACGCTCGGTGATCAGGCTGCTGTGCCGGGCAGGGGTAAGGCCTTCCAGGGTGTATTCATAATTGGTGGTAAGGATATGCTCGGGCTGTAGCTCCCGGATACAGGTATGCAGCTCATTGGAGGAAATGGCGGCCACCTTGCCGGCTATAAAGGCCTTCAGGTCCTTTTCCCGGATATGCGATTGCCGGATAGCGGTTAAAAAGATTTCCTCGTATAGCAGGGGGAAAGGTTTCTTTTCATCGAGCAGCACGCATTCTGTGCCGCAAAAAGTAAGGATCTCCTGCAGCAGGTCTCTCCAGCTCTGCCCTTTTGAAATGTTGTTAATGTCATTGCCTACCAGTAAAACGGGGTGTTGCATAGGAGTATGATTTTGATACTGGCCTCAAATTACCTCCTTACATTGCAGGGTATCTGCGTTCAGTGCTTTATTACCCGAAAGGTAAGATTTATTCTTGAAGGCAGGGGGCGCGTGGTTTTTGGCACCTGGTGCTGCCAGTAATGCTGCAGCTGGTCCTTCATGATCAGCAGGGAACCATGCTGCAGCTCCAGCGCATATTTCAGCCGGTGGTCCTGGCGGTGGCGCAGCATAAAGCGGCGGGCAGCGCCCAGGTTTACGGAGGCGATCACCGGGTTGCGGCCCAGCTCCGGCTCATCATCCGCATGCCAGCCCATAGAGTCCTTCCCGTTGCGGTACAGGTTCAGCAGCACGCTGTTGAAGGTAACGCCCGCTACCGGCTCTATACGCTGTTTGATCTGCAGCAGCGGCGGTATCCAGGGCCGCGGCAGGTAGGTAACGCCTGAAAAAGCATAGGCGCTGCCCGCATCACCATACCAGGCCATCAGCCGCGGAAAGGGCACCTGCTTCCCGTACAGGGTCATGGATTCCTGTTTCCACTCCACCTGTTCCAGCAGTTGCTGCAACAGGCTGTCTGCCTCCGCTGTGGTAAAAAAGCGGGGATAATATTCCAGCCCGCCATCCTTTAAGGGGATGTGGCGGGGCAACGGATCTTCCGGGAACAGCTGCGCATACATGATATAAAGATAAAAAAAGCCCTGGCCGTAATGACCAGGGCCCGTATAAATGGCTTTCCTGTTGTTTATCCTCCTACTTCTTCGGTCTTCATCATCTTCTGGTACTTCTTCCTTTCTTCCTCGTCCAGTATGGTTTTACGCATACGGATATGATTCGGTGTTACTTCAATGCACTCGTCGTGCTGAATGTATTCCATGCACTCTTCCAGTGTCATCAGTATTTTAGGCGCGATGTTGGTAGCTGCATCACTGCCGCTGGCGCGCATATTGGTCAGCTTCTTGCCTTCGTTCGGGTTCACTACCAGGTCGCCGGGCTTGTTATTCTCCCCGATGATCATACCCTTGTATACTTCCTCCCCGGGGTCTACGAAGAAGGAGCCCCTGTCCTGCAGCTTGTCCAGTGAATAACCGGTGGTGGTGCCGGCTTCCTTGGCGATCAGCACCCCGTTGTTACGGCCGGGGATAGGCCCTTTCCAGGGTTTATAATCATTAAAGCGGTGGGCCATTACAGCTTCGCCGGCAGTAGAGGTCAGCATCTGCGTACGCAGGCCGATCAGGCCGCGGGAGGGAATCTCAAATTCCAGGTGCTGCATGTCGCCTTTGGTTTCCATGATCAGCATTTCGCCCTTGCGGCGGGTCACCAGGTCTATCACCTTGCTGGCAAATTCCTGGGGCACGTCTACTACCAGGGTTTCGTAAGGCTCGTGCTTTTTACCGTCAATGGTTTTCACGATCACCTGGGGCTGGCCCACAGTCAGCTCGTAGCCTTCGCGGCGCATGGTCTCTATCAGCACGCCCAGGTGCAGGATACCACGGCCATATACCATAAAGCTGTCCGCGCTGTCTGTATCCACCACGCGCAGGGCCAGGTTCTTTTCCGTTTCTTTGATCAGGCGGTCGCGCAGGTGACGGCTGGTCACAAACTTGCCGTCCTTGCCAAAGAAAGGAGAGTTGTTGATGCTGAACAGCATGTTCATGGTAGGCTCGTCCACGCTGATCACCGGCAGCGCTTCGGGATTTTCAAAATCAGCAATGGTATCGCCAATGTTGAAATCTTCCACGCCCACTACGGCGCAAATATCGCCGGCCACTACTTCTGTTACCTTCTTTTTGCCCAGCGCTTCAAATACGTACAGCTCGCGCACGCGGGATTTCTTTACACCATCTGCCTGTACCAGGGATATGGGTTGATTCTCCTTAATGGTGCCCCTGGTTACCTTGCCTACGGCTATACGGCCCAGGAAGGAAGAATAGTCCAGGGAAGTGATCTGCAGCTGCAGGGAGCCCTCTTCCACTTTCGGCTCGGGTACATATTTCAGGATACCGTCCAGCAGGGGGGTAATATCCTCGCAGGGCGTCAGGGAGTCGTTAAACCAGCCGTTCTTGCCGGAACCGTAAAAGGTGGGGAAGTCCAGCTGCTCTTCGGTGGCATCCAGGTTAAAGAACAGCTCAAATACCGCGTCGTGTACTTCGTCCGGGCGGCAGTTGGGCTTGTCCACTTTATTGATCACCACGATGGGCTTCAGGTTCAGCTGCAGCGCTTTCTGCAGCACGAAGCGGGTTTGCGGCATGGGGCCTTCAAAGGCATCTACCAGCAGGATCACCCCGTCCGCCATTTTCAGTACGCGCTCCACCTCACCGCCAAAGTCGGCGTGGCCCGGGGTATCGATCACGTTGATCTTTACGCCCTTGTACTCTACAGACGCGTTCTTGCTGAAAATGGTGATACCACGTTCCCTTTCCAGGTCGTTATTATCCATGATCAGCTCGCCGGTTTCCTGGTTGGCCCTGAAAACGTTGGTCTGATGAAGGATCTTGTCTACCAGGGTGGTTTTACCGTGGTCTACGTGCGCAATAATAGCTATGTTACGGATATTCATAATGCAAATTCAAAATATTGGCTTCCGGCGGTCAGCCCGCGGCCAACACACAAAAGAAGGCGCAAAGGTAGGAAAATAACAGGAAAAACAGGGGAAACGGGTTTAAATAAATGTGATCATTTGGCCTGGTCCGGAAACCTGCTATCTGTCAACGAGTTAGCTGTATTTGCCGGTGCGGGCAATTTCCCGGCGCACCACTTTTGCAGGCATTACATTTGCAGCGTTAAAGCGCTGAAAAAACCAAAATGCCATGCGATCCACATCCTTCAGCAGCAAACGGCTGCTATTTGTATACATGATCCTCCTGCTGCCTGCCATGATGCAGGCCCAGGCCATTCCCCCGCAGGATGCCACCCTTTCCGGCTACGCCTATCCCTACCCGGTGCATTACATCCACCTCAACCTGCAAGGCCAGTCCCTGCAAATGGCCTATATGGATGTACGGCCTCCCCGACCCAATGGCAGGGTGGTGATGCTGCTGCATGGCAAGAACTTTTGCGGGGCCTACTGGGACAGCACGGCGGCAGACCTGAGCCGGAACGGCTTCCGGGTGATTATCCCGGACCAGGTAGGCTTTGGCAAATCATCCAAGCCGGAGCACCTGCAATACAGCTTTCACCTGCTGGCCCAAAACACCCGCTCGCTGCTGGACAGCCTGCACATTACCAAAACCGCCGTACTGGGGCATTCCATGGGCGGTATGCTGGCGGTGCGCTTTGCGCTGATGTACCCGGAGATAACGGAAAAGCTGGTGCTGGTGAACCCCATCGGGCTGGAGGACTGGAAGGTGAAAGTGCCCTACCAGTCCGTTGACCAGTGGTACCAGTCTGAGCTGCGGCAGGATTATGAAAAGATCAAAAAGTACCAGATGGACAGCTATTATGCCGGACAGTGGCAACCCGCCTACGACAAATGGGCGCAGCTGCTGGCCAGCTGGACCAAAGGGCCGGACTACCCCCTTGTAGCCCGGAATGCCGCGCTCACCTACGACATGATCTTTACCCAACCCGTATACTACGAGTTTGAGCACATACAGGCTCCCGCCCTGCTGATCATTGGCCAGCGCGACCGCACGGCCCTGGGCAAGGCAAAAGTGCCGGAAGAGGTCCGTAAAACCCTGGGCAACTACCCGGCGCTGGGCAAAAGCGCCGCCCGCAGGATACCCCGCGCCAAACTGGTGCCGCTGGAAGGCGTAGGACACTTACCACATATTGAAGCATATGACCGCTTTATAGCACCGCTGCTGGGCTTTTTGAAATAATGCGTTGATGATGGATGGATGTGCGGATGTGCAGATATGCGGATGTGCAAATGAAATGTTTTGCGGCAGGCATCTGCACATTTGCATATCAGCACATCAAATCTGCTTCATTAATTTAAGAATATACGCTATCGCGGCCTGGTTGGCGGGATTATTCAGCGCGCCGGCAATATCCACTTTTTCCCTGGAGGTGAGGTGCCAGCTCAGGGCAGCGGCTTTATCCTCTTTCTGCGGTACATACTGCAGGATAATACGGTGGAACTTGCCAGGAAAATAGCCCTCCATATAATTCACCATATTATCCTGGTCAAAATCCTGCATGGCGCTCCAGTGCTGCTGCATGGTGAACAGCGGCTCAAATACCAGGTCGCCAAGGTCCTTCTGCTTTTTGATGGGCTGTATATCATTCTTGCGGGTATCACGGATCTGTAAATAAATAACGCCGCTGGTGTTTTCGTTTATCCAGCGCCGGAAGTTGAACAGGAAGCGCAGGGAGGTTTCCTGCCCGAAATTATCCCGTATGCCCGCATCCATCACATCCACAATGGGGTTACTGGGCAGAAACACGTTGGGCAGCACGTAAGGGAAGGTAGCGCACATGCGGATAGCGCTGGTAACGCGCAGGTCCATGGCCTGCTGTGCGGCAAAGTACTGGGCAAAGTCCACGCCATCCACATCCCTTACCGGGCGGGTGGGATACAGGTACGACGGGGCACAGAGATAGCTTACCGGCTGCGGGGAAATGAGCAGGCGGCGCCCATCGGCATTGATGGTGGCATTCCAGATGAGCATGGGTATCCTGGCCTGCAGTTCCGGCTGCCTGTATTCTTTCAGCGTTCTTTCCAGTACATGGTCTGTATTCTGGTTCAGCTGCATTTCAAATGCATAGCCGCGGTCTTTGGCATAACGGTTACGGCCTATCTGAAAGCTGCGGAAGGGCGTAATAAAATCATTCACCGCCATGGCAGAGAACACGGAGTTAAGCAGGTCGCGGGAAATACGTTCCGTATAAATGCTGTCATAAATATTGATCGGCGCGCCCTGTTGCTTCCGGTAATACAGCTCCCGGTAGTACGATGCGCCCATCATGCCCCCGGAAGCGCCGGTCATCAGCATGGTATGGTTCATCAGCGAGCCATGCGTAAGAGAGTCCAGCCGTTGCAGCACGTTCATGGTCCAGGTGGCGGCCCGTATACCGCCGCCGCTGAAGTTCATGACCACCAGCATGGGCTTGCGCTCCTGCGGGAATTTGGCTTTCCAGCGTTCCAGTATCTGCAGGGTATGCTCCCGGTCTTTGGTGGCCCGCTCTGCGGAAAAGAACCGCTGCAGTGCCGCCACGCTGTACTCCGGCCGTTGCCCCGGCTGGTGGTAATTCAGCCCGTATGCCTTGTTGCGGTTGTCTATCAGGTCGTTGACGGTCATCCAGTTCAGGATGAACAGCATGACCAGCAACACCGGTATGGCCCAGGTTTGCAGCAGGTAGGCATAGGCGCCAGCCACACCTATCAGGAAGGCAAAGAACACCATTACGCTGGCCCCTGCCGGTATCCGGAAGGCGTTATAATCCATCAGGAAAGCGAGTATCACCAGGAACACCAGCGCGCACCCTACAGTGATCATGGCAGCAAAATGGTGCTGCTTTAAAATGCTGTCCAGGTAATGCCTGTTATAGTGGTCCACGTTGCGGGCGCGACGTATCTTGAAAGGCGTGGAAAAGTAATTGTGTACCGGCAGCGCGTTCTCATCGTGCTCCTTGGTAGGCTTCAGCACCAGCTTCAGGAAGTTGCGGGGGCTGCCAAAGCGGCGCTCCAGCCGGCGGCTGATATTCTTATCCGCGTTAAAGAAGTAAAAGAAAGAAAAGAAGATCACGAACAGCAGCCCGCAAACAAACCCCTCGGCCAGCAGCAGCATTTCCGGCACCGTGCTCAATTGCTGGTAATACTGGTACTGCCACCCGCGGAACAGCAGGCACAGCACAAAGGTGAGCGGGATCAGGGAGTTGTTCAGGCAGTACCGGAAGAACGGCTGGGAAGTGGTAGCCAGGAACTTGAACCGCCCGGTGTGCAGGATGAAAGTGGTAATATTCCAGCTCATGGTAAAAAAACCGGTGGCCAGGCCCAGTATGGTAGTGCTGTAAAAGTTCACCTTGCCCAGATACTCCGGCGCCAGGTACAGGGCATCGCCGCCAAATACCTTGGCAAAGCCGCCATTAATGGTGCTGAAAAGAATAGCCCAGAATATCAGCAGTACCTGGTACTTACGAAAGTGCAACAGCAGCAGCTGTATAGGGAAGGAGTAGTAGATCTTGACCAGCAGTAATTTCACTTTCATTCGTTAATATTGGTCTTTCCTATAACCTCATGGAACCTCGGTCTCATCTGTTAATATTCATCCTTTTCATTGGCCGGGTCACATCCCTGAAGATGCATCCGGGCAAACAGGATGATGGTGAATAAACTTACGAAAAATAGTCGTAAGTTATCAGTAACCGGTCCTGCTGATCGCCGGGGATTTACCGCTGCTCAGGAAAAGGGTCCATACTAGTGCCAGCAGCAACAGCATGCCTGTGAACTGGTGCAGGATGGCCAGCAGCAGCGGTATGCTTACCTGGCTGTTGATAACGGTGAGCACGCCCAGCAACACCTGCAGCAACACCAGTAGCAAAGGCAGGTAGCGCACCCGGTGCAAGCGGCTGTACACCGGCGTTTGTGCGGCTTTCCACCACCAAACGCCTACCAGTATGGTAATGAGGTAGGCCAGACCCCGGTGGATGAACTGGATAGTGATCTGGTTATGTGCAATATCTTCCCAGAAACCGCCCTGGCGGAACATGCCGGACGGCCACCACATGCCATTGATATCCGGCCAGGTGCTGGCGGCCAGCGCCGCATGCAGCCCGGCCATAAAGGCGCCGTATACCAGTTGCACGGTCAGTAGCACCAGCAGCCATATATTCAGGCGACGCAGGGAAGGCGCATAGGAAATATCCCTGGCAGGAGTGGCCAGCTTCAGCGCAAACCACAGCACATAGCACAGCAGCAGCAGGGCGGCAATAAAGTGTACCGCCAGCCGTATATGGCTTACATACAGGTTCTCCTCGTTCAACCCGCTCTGCACCATGATCCAGCCAATGGCGCCCTGCAGGGCTCCGAGCAGGAAAAGGATGATCATGGGCTTCACCATGCTGTTATCTATCTTCTTCCGGATCACAAAATAGATGAACGGTATGGCGAACACCACGCCCATCAGCCGCGCCCAGTCGCGGTGCAGCCACTCCCAGAAGTAAATGGCCTTGAAGTCGGACAGCGTAAAATGGCTGTTCACATACTTGTATTGCGCTATTTCCTTGTACTTGTCAAAGGCTTCTTGCCAGGCCTGCTGGTTCATGGGCGGCAGCGCGCCCAGTATAGGCTGCCATTCGGTAATAGAAAGCCCGGAGCCTGTCAGCCGGGTGATTCCTCCCAATAATACCTGTATAATGAGCATGCCCACTCCTATAAACAGCCAGATGGCTACAGGGCGGTGCTGCTGCAATGCATTTTTCTCCATAAACGCAGCAAAGTTAAGCAAGACCTGACAGGTTTTGCAAAACCTGTCAGGTCTTTTCCAAAATTGTTGCTTAAATTTCAGGAGCAATCGGTCACAGCCTCTAATCCTGTCAATCTCGTATGCCTTCATCTCTCTACAAAGCAGCTATCCGGTTACTGCAACAGCTCTCTGTTTACCTGCGGATATTTGCCGTATTTGCGGCAGCCATCATTATACTGGCGCTGGCAGCCTGGTGCTGCTGGTGGCTGCCGCAAGGGGTGGATATCATAGTAAAGGCCACGGAAACCCGCTGGAGCGGCCTGGTGCTGCTGCTGATGCTGTTCTTCTGGGCCTATGTAAGCTGGTACTCCGGCCGCATATTGGCCTACCGGAAGGACAAGCAGCATGACTGGCCGGAAACCGGGTGGGCGCCGGCGCTGCTCACGCACCTGCCGCAGCTGCTGGGCTACCTGTGCTTTACGGTGGTGGGGCTGGCCATCCTGCAATGCCCGGTGGGCATAGGCCCGCTGCCCCGGGGATGGCTGCCTGCCTTGCTGGCAGCGCATATCCTGCTGTACGCCGGCGTAAGCCGCCTTATGGACAGCTGGGGCAACCGCCTGCTGGCCCGGCGGCGCCTGCTGGCAGTTTGTACCTGGCTGCTGGCATCGCTGTTTGCCGCCCTGGTCTTTTGCGGATGGATCAACACCGTGCCATCGCTGGTAGCCGGCATCTGCTGGATGCAATACGCCTCTCTCTTCCTGGTAAACAACCGGCACAAGCTCAGGCTGAACACGGGCCACTGGGCGCAGCGGCCGCTGTTCTCGCTTGTGCTGAAGAAAGTATGGGACGGTGTGGGGGGCGCCCGGGAGCGCATGGCAGAGGAGGCCCTGCTGTTTGCCATTTTTAACGGCATCAGCCTGGCTGCCGCCATTTGCTACCTTACGGCCATCTTTTACCTGCCCTTTGCCAACAGTATCGGCAGCTTTCCCTTTGTGCTGCTGGCCTTTGGCATCCTGCTGGGCTTCGCCAATATGATCTCGCTGGTGTCCATGCTTTCCGGCATCAATGTTACGGTAGTGTATGTGCTGCTGGTGTTTGTGGTAGGCTACCTGTTTGAGCCGCATAACGTACGCATATTACGGGATCAAAAAAGCGAGGTCAAGCCCTTTAATGAGCGGCAGCACCTGGAGGAGTTCTTTGTGCACTGGCTGCAGCAGCGGCAGGCGGCCATCCGGCGGGACAGCATCTATCCCGTGTTCTTTGTACTGGCCGATGGCGGCGCATCCCGCTCCGGTTACTGGACCGCTGCAGTGCTCAGCCGGCTGGAAGAAGGCTCCGGCAGGCGCTTTTCCCGGCACCTGCTCTGCCTTTCCGGTGCTTCCGGCGGCAGCGTGGGCAACAGCGCCTTTTTCTGCCTGCTGCAGCTGCGCGACAGCATTTACCGCCAGCGCCATACCATGCTGCAGGAAGCGCAGGATTACCTGAAGAGCGATTTCCTGACGTTTACCCTCGCCCGTATGATGGGTCCTGATCTTTTCCGGCCCGTATTCCCCTTCCCATTTATCTATGACCGGGCTGCTGCCCTGGAATATGCGATAGAACATGCCGCACCGGACTCCGTGATCATGCGCAAGGCTTTCCGGCAAAGGATGTCCGGCCTCATAGCGCGCTGGCAGGACAGCGCCTACCGGCTGCCCATCCTGTGCATTAACACTACCCGCATGCAGGACGGCGTGCCCGGCATCGTGAGCAACATCCTGATCGACTCCGTTACTTTCGGCAAGCGGATAGACGTACTGGGACTGCTGAAACCCGGTGAGGATATGCGCCTGAGCACAGCGGTGGTGCTGGGCGCCCGCTTTCCCTATGTAAGCCCTGCCGGCCGTATAGAGAACAATTATTTTGTAGATGGCGGGTACTTTGATAACTCCGGCGCAGGCGCCGTGCATGAAATGATCCAGCAGCTGACCCTATGGACACAGGACAGCAGCTGGTACAACCGACATCCACGGCTCCGGTCCCTGCAGCTGGCCAGAAAGCTGCGCTGGTACGTGATCCATATTACCAATTCCGGTGTAGACCCCACTGTGCTGGAGAAGGTACATCCTGTAGTGAATGACCTGATGGCGCCCATACAAACACTGATCGGCTCCTACGGTACGCAGACCGTGGTGAACAACCTGCGCCTGATCCGCTACCTGCGGGAGCTGAACAAGGATACCACCTACTTCCCCATCTCGCTGTACGAAAAGCAGGACAGTAACACCTATGCCATGAACTGGGCCATATCCGATACTACTTTGCGAAAAATGAACAACCGGTTGCATCATTATCCCCGGCTGGATTCCCTGATAGGATGGATTCGCAACAACTTTAACCTGCCGGCGGGAGAAGTGTCCGAACTGGGCAAGGGGCAGTAAAAAAGGTGAATAGTGAAAGGTGAAGGATTACATACTATTCTGCCTCCCGCCCATTCACTATTCCCCCTTCACCTGTTTCACCTTTCACTTTTTTTTAACGCTTGGGTAATATTCGCTTAACGCAGGGGGTGGAACTTTGCGGCGACAAAACAAGGCATTAGGTATTAGCTAATACTGCCCTCAAAAATTTTAAACTTTTAAACACTTAATGTCATGAACATGCCCAAAACAATCGGTATGGCATTTGCCACCATGCTGTTGGCCGCCTCGGCTGCCACTGCCCAGGAAAAGGTTTTTGCTTACAACACTGCCGGTACCAAAAGCACTGCTTCCAAACATATTGTAACAGAAGCACCGGCCGCTTTTAAGGTAAGGCTTTTCCAGCCGAAGAAAGACTCCCTGGTATTCCGCCTGAGCGTTGAAAACCCCGGGGCAGACAAAGTGGTCTTAATGATCAAGGACCGCAACAGCAATGTGCTGCACCGCGAAGTAATACCTGCTACTCCTGTATTTACAGGCCGTTACAACCTGCAGGGCCTGGAAGATGGCAGCTATACCTTTGAGCTGAGAAGCGGCAGGAACAGGATCGCGCAAAAGACGGTCGAGATCAGAACGGAACTGTCTGTAAACAGGACCGGGTCTGTAGAATAGCCGGCTATTCGTTTTCTGCCCGCATGGCTTTGTAAAGCACCTCCATGATGTTCTCCCTTATATGCATGGTGCTGAGCTTGAGATTGGCTCCACCATCCGGGCATACCCGGTTGCTGAGAAAAACAAACACCATTTTATACTGCGGATCTACCCATACGCAGGTACCAGTAAACCCGGTATGCCCGAACGTGAGCGGTGATGCGCTCGCTGCTGGGTAAGGATGCCGCCGCCTGTCATTGTTGTCCTGCTCCGGTTTGTCAAACCCCAGTCCCCTGCGGCTGCTCCTGCTACCATAAGAGGTAAACAAGCGAATGGTTTCCGGTTTTATGAACTGAATGCCGTTATACGTTCCGCCGTTTAGCAGCATCTGCATGATCACCGCCAGGTCCTGCGCATTGGAAAACAGGCCTGCATGGCCTGCCACGCCGCCCATCATGGCAGCGCCGGGATCATGCACATCGCCGCGTATCAGCTGCCGGCGGAAAATATGCTCGAACTCCGTAGGCGCCAGCCGCTCCAGCTGAAAGCGCTTCCTCGGCTGGAAGCCGGTAGTGGCCAGCCCCAGCGGTTCATAAAAAGTATTCCTGGTATACTCATCCAGCGTTTGCCCGCTCAGCGCTTCCACTATCTTTCCCAGGAAAATAAAGTCCAGGTCGCTGTACACATACCCCTGGCGGGGGTTCAGATCGCTGTCCAGCATGCGCCGGAACATCATTTTTACATAGTTGCTGTCCATATACAGCTCTTCCGCCACCCGTAAGGTATGCAGCGTATCTGCATGGGCATGGTAAATGGTAGAGTCCGGGAAACCGTTGGGATACAATGTTTCCTTATAAAAGGGTATATACGCAACCAGGCCGGCCTGGTGCAACAGGATGTCGTGTATACGCAGGCCGGCCTTGTCCGTACCGCGCACCCAGGGCAGGTAATCTCCCAGGGTGGCGTCCAGGCGCAGCTTGCCTTCATCATACAGGCGCATCACGGACAGTGTGGTGGCGCAGATCTTGGTAACGGAGGCCAGGTCGTAAATGGTGCCGGGCGTTACTTCTTCCCAGCGGTTGTAGCTGTAATAGCCAAAGCATTTGTTATATACCACCCGGCCGTCTTTCATAGCCAGTACCTGGCAGCCGGGCGCGGCCTGGTTGTCCATCATATTCTTTGCCAGCCCGTCTATCTGTGTCAGCACAAAGGAACTCATGCCTACTTCTTCCGGCTCTGCCCTGGGCAGGGTGGCATACGTGGGCAGCACATAGGTGATGCCGGTGCCGGAGGGCAGGCTGGGGCATACGGTTACCGGCAGCTTACCGCTGGGGCCCAGCTTGCCGAACAGCAGGTCTGCCGCAGCCCGTTGGGTAACGGAATCGTCCTCGTAAGCGGCTATAATGGTAGGCGCTTCGCAGAAGTACTGCAGCGCATAGGGGTTGCCAAATGCCACCAGGGCAGAAGGCATTTCCTGCACCAGCTGCCGTACCAGCACTTTTTCCGCTACGGTAATGCCAAAGCTCCTGGCCGGGCGGCGGCTATAGTCATGCAGCCCGATGATCACAGCCTTGTAGTCGCGCTGCAGGCGGTTTACCAGCGGGGCCACTTCCTGTATGCTTTGCCGGCTGGTGAAGAAGTAGGTATCTACATCCTCCCGGTGGCCTTTTACGGCCTGCAGGAAAGCATTGCCGGCATCCGCGCCCACGGCCACTACAGCCAGCTTGTTCTTGCGGGAAGTGTATGGCTCAAAAGGGATCAGGCGGTTGTCGTTCTTCACGAGGGTAAGGGCCTGCCGGGCAATCTGCCGGCGCAGGGTATCTGTTCGGGCATTCAGGTCTGCTACCAGGTGGCTGGTGTCTATCACCTGCGGGCGATGCAGGCCCAGGTGGTATTTGGCAACAAGCACTTTCTTTACCCGGCGGTTCACCTCCTGCCAGGATATCTGCCCGCGCTTAATGCCCCGCATAATGGCGGCTACGCTGCCAGCAGCGGTGGAGGGCAGTATCATCAGGTCGTTGCCAGCCAGTAAGGATTGTAAGGATTCCTCACCATTGTCGTAATACTTGGCAATGCCCTTCATTTCCAGCGCATCCGTCACCACCAGCCCTTTGAAGCCCAGCTCCTTTTTTAACAGACGGGTAACGGCATTGTAGGAAATGGAGGTAGGCGTATTGGGCCGTTTGTCAATAGCCGGCACGTACAGGTGGCCCACCATAATGGCGCCAACACCGGCGGCAATGGCCTCCCGGAAGGGGTACAGCTCCAGGGAATCCAGCTGGGCGCGGCTTTTACCGATCACAGGCAGGTCCAGGTGAGAGTCCACATCCGTATCTCCATGCCCCGGGAAATGCTTGGCACAGGCCATGACGCCGGCGTCCTGCATTCCTTTTATAACGGCCACGCCCATACGAGCTACCTGGTATTTATCCTCGCCAAAAGAGCGATCGTTGATCACCGGGTTGTTGGGATTGTTATTCACATCCATATCCGGCGCAAAGTCAATGTGAATGCCCAGCCGGCGGCACTGCTCGCCCATGAGGCGGCCTGCCGCCCGGGCCAGGGCAGTGTCCTGCAGTGCACCCAGCATCAGGTTGCGCGGCAGGCTGATCACGCTGTCCAGGCGCATGCCCAGGCCCCATTCCCCATCAATGGACACCAGCAGCGGCACCCTGGAAATAGACTGGTAATAGTTGGTAAGGTTGGCCTGCCTTACCGGGCCGCCCTGGAAAAAGCATACGCCGCCTACTTTATTATTGCGGATATCGTTTACTACCTTGTTAATGTGATCCTGTCCCAGGTTGGAATGCGCCCTGATAATGATCAGCTGCGCAATACGTTCTTCGGGTGTAAGGCTGTTAAAAACGCTGTCTGCCCAGCGGGTGGCTGCGGCATCCTGGATGGTGGTGTCTGCTGCTGCCTGGTGTTGTGTAGGTTGTTGAGGCCCTGGTATGGCTTGTCCCGTCAAAGATACTCCCGCGAGCCCCAGTAGCAATAAATACTTCCTGATCATTTTATAAACTTACAAATATTATTTAAGTGAGGTCCAACGGATTAGTGATATTGTTTATACAACTACTTTATGGCCATAAAATAAAGGTTTTACGGTGAATTTATATTTAAATAAATTTCATGTTTTTGTGGAAAAAATTAAATGATGTTTACTAATACTGACAAATTTTTTATACTGTTTAATCAACCGTAATTTTATTACCAATACATTCAATTGTTTGTTATATTTGCAATCTTGCTAATAACGTTTTTTTAAAAGAATCATGGTCAATATTATTTTATTTGGCCCTCCCGGTAGCGGCAAGGGCACCCAAAGTGCTAACCTGATCAGGAAATACGGTCTTATTCACCTGAGCACCGGGGATCTGCTGCGGAGCGAGATAGATGCGAAAACGCCGCTGGGCCTGGAAGCAAAGAAATTTATGGACCAGGGCCAGCTGGTGCCGGATGAAGTGGTGATAGGCATGATCAGCTCCAAGCTGGATGCCAACCCGGATGCCAGGGGCTTTATATTTGATGGTTTTCCGCGCACCACCGCCCAGGCAGAAGCGCTGGACAAGCTCCTGGCCTTGAAGAAAACCGCTATTGCCGCTGTGCTGAGCCTCGAAGTGCCGGAAGACGAGCTGATAAAACGCCTGCTGAACCGCGGCCTTACCTCCGGTCGCAGCGACGATGCCAATGAAGACGTGGTGAAGGCCCGTATCGTGGAATATCATAACAAAACCGCCCCTGTGGCCGATCATTATGCCAAATACGGCAAGTTCAAAAAGATCAGGGGCAGCGGCACCATAGAAGAGATATTCGGACTGCTGAGCAAGGAGATTGACGAGCTGGTAAGCGAGAAAGTGTAAGCCTCCGCCCCCGACGTACTACAAACGATCAACATCATAAACGCAAAGAGCGAAAGTAGCGTGGCTGGTAATAATTCACGCAAACTTCCCGATCTTTGCGTTTTTTATTTGCCCGCCAGCCGGCAGGCAACATGATTTTCAGCTAAAGCGACCAGGCAGTGGAAAAAGGCAACTTTGTAGATTATATACGGGTATTTTGCAGGTCCGGCAAGGGCGGCGCCGGCAGCATGCACTTCATGCGCACCAAGTTCAACCCCCAGGCAGGGCCCGACGGGGGCGACGGGGGCCGCGGCGGCCACATCATACTCAAAGGCAACGCCCAGCTGTGGACGCTACTACACCTGCGCTGGCGCAAGAACATCCTGGCCACCAACGGGGAGAACGGCAGCCGCAACAACTGCACCGGCCGCAACGGACAGGATGTAGTGATCGAAGTACCGCTGGGCACCCAGGTGCGCGACGAGGAAAGCGGCGAGCTGGAAGCAGAAATACTGCACGATGGCCAGGAGATCATCCTGCTGCCCGGCGGACAGGGCGGGCGCGGCAACGCCTACTTTAAAACGCCCACCAACCAGGCGCCTGAATATGCGCAGCCCGGCGAGCCCGGGCAGGAGGGCTGGAAGCTGCTGGAGCTGAAAGTGCTGGCAGATGTAGGGCTGGTAGGATTTCCGAATGCCGGCAAGTCCACCCTGCTTTCCACCATTACCGCAGCCAAACCCCAGATCGCGGACTATGCCTTTACTACGCTTACACCCCAGCTGGGCATAGTGCCTTACCGGGATGACAAGTCTTTCTGCATTGCCGACCTGCCCGGCATTATTGAAGGCGCCCACGAGGGCCGCGGCCTGGGGCACCGCTTCCTGCGGCATATTGAGCGCAACTCCGTGCTGTTGTTCCTGGTGCCGGCAGACAGCAAAGACCACCGCCGGGAATTTGAGATACTGGTGAACGAGCTGGAGCAGTACAACCCCGAGCTGCTGGACAAGCAGTTCCTGCTGGCCATCTCCAAAAGCGACATGCTGGACGAGGAGCTGCAGAATGCCATTGCAGCAGAGCTGCCGGAAAATATTCCGCATGTGTTCATTTCCTCCGTGGCGCAGCAGGGGCTCAATGAGCTGAAAGACATGCTCTGGCAGGCCCTGAACAGCTAACATAGGCTCCCTTTATAGCTGCATAAATAATATCAGTTTGGGCGTTCCCCCATTCTTTCGGACCTTTGCACTGTCATTCAACGCAAGGTAACCCCACCCTATTCCGGTAACTCACTAAACAGTATTATTTATGCAAGCACAAGAACCTGAATTGAAATTCCGTACCCGCAGATGGGTAAAACCCGAAGACCTGAATCCCAACCATACCCTTTTTGGCGGCAGCCTCTTAAAATGGATAGATGAGGAAGCGGTGATCTATGCCATCCTGCAGCTGAACAATCCCCGTGTAGTGACCAAATTCATCTCGGAGATCAATTTCATCAGCGCACCTCGCCTGGGAGACATCATTGAGCTGGGCATTGTAGCCACGGATTTTGGCCGTACCTCCATTACCCTGAAGTGCGAAGTAAGGAACAAGGTAACGCACCAGCCGGTACTGGCCATTGAAAAGATGGTATTCGTAAATGTAGATGAGAACGGGAAACCCGTACCCCACGGCAAAACCGCCATCACCTTTGCCAAGGACCGCCTGCAGGACGATGCGGCCACCTTGAACTGACCATACCCCCGCCTACAGGGATACATCACAGAGCGCTTTCTGCTCCCGGCTCCTGCCGGCCCTGTAACGGATCACCCGGCTGCCGGTAAAGAGAATGCACAGCGCCAGCAGGGAACAGCCTGCCATTACCCCCGTCATGGGAAAAGTGCCGGGATCACTTTTGCTTAACAGGCTTACCGCTACGGATGCCAATGCGCCCATTCCCATTTGCAGGGCGCCCATCAGCGCAGAGGCGCTGCCTGCGTGCCTGGAGAACGGCGCCATGGAAAGCGCGGATGCATTCGGAAAAATAAATCCCGCACAGGACAGGAAAACAAATATCAGCCCCAGGGTACCGGCCAGCCCCACCCATCCCTTACTGGCACCTGCAACCAGTATAATACCGGTAATGGCCTGGAAGATCAGCGCTGCCAATATGATCTGCTCGCTTTTGTACTTCCTGAGCAGCAGGCTGTTCACCTGCCCCGCCCCTATCAGCCCGGCAGCCAGCAAAGCAAATATCAGGCTGTACTGGGTGCCGCTTACTTTATATACTTCCAGGAAAACATACGGCGATCCTGCCACATAGGCCAGCAAACCGGCAAATACAATGGCGCCTGCAAAGGCGTAAGTGGTAAACCGCCACTCCTGCACCACGAACAGGAAACTGCGGATAATAGGCCCCGGCAGCAGGGAATAGGAAGGGTCCGGCTGATAGCTTTCCGGCAGTCCCCAGTAGGAGCCGGCCAGGATGATGGCTGCCAGCACAGTGAGGATAATAAAGATATAATGCCAGCCCAGGAACTCAGTTACATAGCCGCCCACTGCCGGCGCCAGCATGGGCGATACGCCTACCACCAGCAGCAGCATGGAAAACACCCGGGCATTATCTTCTACGGGGAAAAGGTCGCGTACCATGGCCGTAGCTGCTACTGTGCAGGCGCAGCAGCCCAGCGCCTGTAAAAAACGCAGAATGATCAGCGCTTCCACGGAGGTGGCTACTACGCAGCCCAGGGAGGTGAGCAGGTACACCACCAGCCCTATGTGCAGGGGGCGTTTTCTGCCAAAGCGGTCCAGCAGCGGCCCATACAACAGCTGCCCCGCAGAAACGCCGATAAAAAAGCTGGACAGGGAAAGGGACACCTCCGCTATGCTGGTGTGCAGGTCCTTTGCAATAGCCGGGAAGCCCGGCAGGTACATATCAATGGAAAAAGGCGCCAGTGCAGTAAGGGCGCCTAATATCAGGATCAGAAAAAAGTGTTGTTGCTTCGTTCTTGCCATAATACCGGAATAAATGTGCAAAGCTACCAGATACCGGCAGCATTTGCGTTTACCAAATCCCGGTATTCATTGTACTTATGAAGGATGTATCTTGTTGCTCTCCTTTACTTTTACCGGTACGGGCCGTATGTCCCACACAATGCCCAGCAATCCCAGCAAGCGGATAATGTAATAGGTGATGTCTATTTCCCACCAGTAAAAGCCCTGGCGCGCAGCGCTCTGGTAATAGTGGTGGTTGTTGTGCCAGCCTTCACCCAGGGTTACCAGGGCCAGTATCAGGCTGTTGCGGGACTGGTCGCCGGTTTTGTAGCGCTGCCTGCCAATTTTGTGCATCAGCGAATTAATGGTAAAGGTGCCGTGGAACAGCAGGATGGTGCTGAGAAAGAACCCGATGAACAGAGTAGACAGGCCGGCGCTCCAGTCAAAGAAACCGGTGCCGTTCACCTTGTTGCCGATCAGGTATACAGCCAGCGCCAGCACTACGGGCGGTACAAAATGATATTTGTTCAGCCAGTACAGCTCCCGGTGCTTCATGTCCTTGATCAGGTCAAAACGAGTAGGCTTGTACTCCGGCCCCATGATCCAGCCGATGTGCGCATACCAGAACCCGTAGAGGTTGGCGGAATGCGGATCTTCCGGCGTATCGCTGTGCTTGTGATGTATGCGGTGATTAGCAGCCCACCAGAGCACGCCTTTCTGAAAACTGCTTTGCGCGCCAAATGCCAGGATGAACTGGAAGAAGCGGGAGGTCTTGAACGAACGGTGCGAGAAATACCGGTGATAGCCCCCGGTTACAAAGAACATTCTTACCACGTATAACACGGCGCACACAATCCAGTCAAATGTGCGCACATGGGTAAAGAAAGCCAGAAAAGGCACCAGGTGTATGCCGATAAAGTCCAGCTCATGCAGCCAGTTAGGATGTTTCCGTTGTTGTATCGCGGTACTCATAATAGTCAAAAGTAGGGCGATAATTTGTTGTATCCAATGATTAAAATCATATACCCTGATTTCTTAACGGAACCATGACGGTAATCAATAAAAAAAAGCACTTATCCCGGATAACCGTTACAAGTGCCTGTTGCCAGAGCCAACCATGGGATTCGAACCCACGACCTACAATTTACGAAACTGTTGCTCTACCGGCTGAGCTAGGTTGGCTTAAACCGTCACAAATTTAATGATCCTGCTGTTATTAATAGCAGGTGTACGAAAATTTTCTGCCGCTGCCAAAACAGGTACCAATGTTGTACTCCTCTATCCAAAAAGCGCTATGCAAAAGAAACGTGCTGCCTGGCATATCGGCACTTCCGGCTGGAGCTACAAGCACTGGAAAGGATTATACTACCCGGAAAAGATGAAACCTACGGACTACCTGGCATTTTACAGCCGGGAATTTGACTGTACGGAGATCAATACCAGCTTTTACCATCTGCCCAAAGCGCAAACCGTGCTCAACTGGGTGGAGAAAGTGCCGCCTTCGTTTATTTTCTGTCCCAAGCTGAGCCGGTATATTTCCCATTATAAAAAACTGCACGACCCTGCAGAAAGCATGGAAGTATTCTTCCGGGTTTTTGACCCAATACAGCAGCGGCTGGGGCCTATCCTGGTGCAGTTGCCGGCCCATGTGACCTTTGATACGGGCGTGGCAAGGGAATTTTACAGTTTGCTGGCGGACACTTACCAGCAATATGACTTCTCCCTGGAGGTACGGGATAAGAGCTGGTTCAGCCGGGAAAGCCTGTCGCTGATGGAGGAATACGGGGTAGGCCTGGTCATTGCCCACTCCGGCAAGCGCTTTCCGTACAAGGAAGCGGTTACAGCCCCGCATATTTACCTGCGCTTTCATGGTCCCGGCAACCTGTACGCGTCCAACTACGCCACGGTATCGCTGCGTGCCTATGCCCGCAAATGCCAGCGCTGGCTGAAGGAAGGACACAATCTATGGATATTCTTCAACAATGATGTATTTGGCTATGCCCTGGAAAACGCCCGCAAGCTGAAGGAACTGCTGAGTTGACACATTCGCTCCAATCCATCTGCATATTTGCACACCCGCACATCAACTACATTCCCAAACCGCCCAGCATGCCGCCGGCTACGCCCTTCATTTCGGCTTCCCAGGCGCCCTCGGCGTTCTTCAGCGCCCGGTTCAGCGCGGTGATCAGCAGGTCTTCCAGCTCTTCCCTGTTTGCTGCTGCCAGTAGCTCTTCCTTTATTTCAATGCCTTTTACTTCACGGTTACCCGTTACCGTTACTTTTACGGCGCCTTCGCCAGCTTCCCCTTCCACGGTGATATTGGCCAGTCTTTCCTTGCCTTCCTGCATTTTCTGCTGCGCTTCCTGCAGCTTGCCAAAAAGATCTCCAAACATATTGCGATGATTTAAGGTTACAAAGATAGGCGTTCCCCGGCTATACGGTTATATGTGCCAATTCCTTATCTTTCCGGTTAATTTCATTGACAGGCATGCTCGAAACAAAAGTTTGCATCATAGGCGCCGGTCCGGGGGGCGCTACGGCCGCCCTGCAGCTGGCACAGCTGGGTATTGAATGCGTGGTAGTGGACAAGGCTGTTTTTCCCCGCGACAAGGTTTGCGGGGATGGCCTTAGCGGCAAGGTGATCACGGCCCTGGAGAATATTGATCCCGGTATTGGGCAGCGGCTGCAGCAATACACAGAGAAGCTGGACAGCTGGGGCGTAACCTTTGTATCGCCTGGCCGGGTAAGCATGGAGGTGGCTTACAAGCCTCATTACAACAAGCAGGTGGACGAGCCGGCCGGCTTTGTTTGCAAACGCATCCATTTTGACAATTTCCTGGTACAGGAGCTGAAGCGCCGCCCGGAAATGATCCGCCTGTTTGAAGGCATGGCTATTGAAAGATACGAGCTGCAGGACGATGGCTACCTGGTGTCCGGTGCCGGCGGCAATTTTACCGTAAAGGCGCAGCTGCTGATCGTGGCCAACGGCGCCCATTCCTCCTTTACCAAAGAGGTGGCCAATATCCGCATGGAGCCGGCCTACTATGCAGCCGGCGTAAGGGCTTACTACAAGAATGTAAAAGGCACCCATACCGATAATTTTATTGAGCTGCATTTCCTGAAGCCCCTGCTGCCGGGGTACCTGTGGATATTTCCCCTGCCCAATGGCGAGGCCAATGTAGGCATGGACATGATCAGCGAAGCCGTACGCAGCAAAAAGGTGAACCTGAAAAAGCTGCTTACGGATACCCTGCAAAACGATCCTGTGTTCAAAGAGCGTTTCCGGGATGCGGAGATCACCAGCAGCATTGAAGGCTATGGCCTGCCCCTGGGCAGCAAAAAAAGAAGGCTTTCCGGCCCCCGCTACATGCTGGTGGGCGATGCCGCTTACCTGGTAGACCCCTTTACGGGAGAAGGCATTGGCAATGCGTTGTATGCCGGCCGTATTGCGGCACAGCAGGCGGCCGCAGCCCTTGAGGCAAACAATTTTTCCGCCAGCTTCCTGGCTGGCTATGATGAAGGCGTGTACCGCGTGCTGGGCCCGGAGCTGCAGCTGAGCCACCGCCTGCAAAAACTGGTAAAATATCCCTGGCTGTTTAACCTGCTGATGAAAATGGGTACGCGTAACAAACAGCTGAAAGAGCTGATCTCCTGCATGTTCTACGAGGTGGACCTGCGCAAAAAGCTGGCGCAGCCCTCCTTCTATATCAAATTGTTGTTCAATAAATAGCTTGCCTGTGAAAAAGACACAACGTTTATTCCCGCTGCTGTGCAGCGCCCTCATGCTAACCGGTATGAGCAGCTACGCGCAGCAAGGTTTGTATATCCATAAAGAGAACGGGCATTTGCAGCTTACGCTGGCAGGCGCCTCGCACCTGGCCGGGCTGCCGCTCAAATGCATGCAGCAGGAGTTCCCGTACAAAACAGGGATAGTGTTTACAGACAGCTCGCTGGTAAGGAACCCGCGCAGCTACCATCCTGCCTTTTACGGCTGTTATGACTGGCATAGCAGCGTGCACGGGCACTGGATGCTGGTAAGGCTGCTTAAATCATTTCCCGGCCTGCCGGAAGCAGCCACTATCCGGGCCAGGCTGGCAGCAACCCTTACAGCAGACAATATCCGTATTGAACAGCGTATTTACCTGGCAAAAGAGAACAAAGGCTTTGAGCGCATCTATGGCTGGAGCTGGCTGCTGCAGCTGCAGCGGGAGCTGCTTACCTGGCAGGACCCGCTGGGTAGCACGCTGAGCCGCAATATACAGCCGCTGGCCCGGCAGTTTTCCCGGGCCTATATTGCTTTCCTGGACAAGCTGGTGTACCCCATCCGCGTAGGCGAGCATACCAACCTGGCCTTTGGCCTGAGCCTGGCATGGGACTACGCTGTAACGGCAAAAGATACCGCGCTGCAAACGGCTATCACCAATGCTGCCATGCGGTTTTATGCACAGGATAAAGCATGCCCGGTAAGCTGGGAGCCGGGCGGGTACGATTTCCTCTCGCCCTGCCTGGAAGAAGCGGACCTGATGTGGCGTATTATGCCGGCAGCCCAATACCGGGCCTGGATACGGGAATTTCTGCCGGGGCTGTTCAGCTCCCCCATCAGCATATTTTCCATTGCGCAGGTAAAAGACCGTACGGACGGCAAGCTGGTGCACCTGGATGGCCTGAACTTCAGCAGGGCCTGGTGCCTGTATGGCATTGCGCGGCATGTGGCGGACAACCAGGCGGCTATCCGGCAGCTGGCGCAGCAGCACCTGCAGGCAGCACTGCCGCATGTAGTGAGTGGCGACTATGCCGGCGAGCACTGGCTGGGGTCATTTGCCGTATATGCCCTGACGATAGAGAATAATGATCAGTAATCGATTGTCTCCGAATCAAATATTACCACCTTCTCCCACAGGTGCTTGCAGTTCTCTACAAATGCCTTGTGAATAGGATGCTCCTGGTAAATATCGTGGTCCTCCCGGCTTTTGAACACGGTCAGCTCGCAGTAGCTGTAGCTTCTGTCAATTACAGGACGGTCCGTATCAGCGGGTTTGCCCAGGTTAAATACCTGTATTGCCTCTATCTGTCCCAACGAGCTTACGCCTTCTTCAAACTTTTTGATGTCCGCAGCAGAAAGGCCCGGTTTCAGGTAAAAGTTTACTACGTGTACAAACTTCTTATCCTTTGGTTGTAACATAATTATTTAGCTTTAGCGGCTGCCAAGTTAACCGTTGTATGTTTAAAAATCAAACGGCTGCCATGCCCTCAGCTGTTTTGTGCAATGTACTTCCGGATGCTCCGGTTATTTACCAGGTATACCAGCAGCAGCACCAGCACAGCGGCCATAAGCGTGCCGGCTCCTGGCCAGGCAGATACATACATGGCATGGGCGGCCAGCATGCGGGAGGCTCCCCATTGCAGCAGCGCCACCAAGGCCAGGGCGCCAAGGCCGGTAACAAGGTACAGGGGCGCAAACTGCCGCAGCAGGTAGCGCCGCAGCTGTGCCGGCGCAGTGCCCAGCATTACCAGCAGCTGTATTTCTTTTTTACAGGAGGCGATCACCAGCTGAATGAACATGCTGAACACCAGCAGGGCAAACAATAGCAGCACAATACCAAAGAACCCGATCACAGATACAATGGTCTGCACGATCAGTTTGGTCTTGCTGTACTTTACCTTGTCCTGGTTGGTGGTATAGCCGTTGTCCTCCAGGAATTTTACCAGGGCCGGGTTGGAGGGATCGCGGGTCTTGATCACCACGCGGGAAGGCCCGGCAGCCTTACCGCTGCCAAAACGCTCATTGGCCCATTCCATAAAGGAGGCCGGCACCAGGAAGGAGGAGATGCGGTCGGAGAAGCCTGCAATACGGCCGGTAAATTCCGCGGATAACAGCCCTTTGGATACGGTGATCTTTACCGGCAGGTTCTTCACTGTTTCCTGCGATACCTGCGGCAGGTCCTGGCTGAGCGCAAACCCGAAGTTATACAGGTTCAGGAAGTCGTTGGGCAGTATAATGGGAATGCTGCGCTCTCCTTCCTTCCACTCCCAGGCTTCGTTCTGTACATCGATAAAGGAATCCGGTACAGATTCAAAGAACATGTCCGTATAGAACTGGAGGTCGCCCGGCGCAGCGGCCGTTACCTTGAACTGGCTGGAGGTAATGAAACCGGCAGCCTCCACAAACGGCTGCTGCCGTATCCTCTCCATCTCTTCCGGCGTGAACATGCTTTTTTCCGGCTGCCCCATCATGGCATTGGTGATCTTTTTGTTGATCACCAGGAAATCCGCGCTTTCGTTCTGGTTCTTACCGCTGTACAGCAGCTGGTTAAAATCGGTATGGGCCTGTATAGCTGTCAGCAGCAGCAGCATGGCAATGCCCAGGCCCAGGACGGCCATCAGCAGGCGGCCTTTGCCAATGCCGGTTTGTATGATCTTTTTCAGGAGCGCAAAGAAAGGAAGCATAATTTTAGCTATTAGCTGTTGGCTATTAGCTATTGGCTATTGGCCCCAGGTGAGCACTAACAGCTAAGAGCTAATGGCTAAACGCTTTTTTACAAATGATAGTTTACATCATACGCAAAACGGTGGTCGTTATCCAGGTCCGTTAGTATGAATCCTGCCTGGCGCGCCTTGCATTCAGCGGCTATCAGGTCGGCGGCGCGCTGTGCGTTATCGTCGTCCAGGTGGCTGAAAGGCTCGTCCATCAGCAGCCATTGAAAGGGTTGCACCAGCGCCCGTATAATGGCTATACGCTGCCGCTCGCCGTAAGAAAGGGTACGGCCGCTTTGCGGCAGCACATGGGCCACCTGCAGGCGCTCCGCCATTTCCAGCACTTTTTCCTGCGTGCAGTAAGGCTTAGGCAGCATAAGCCGCTTCAGCTCTATATTTTCCAGGGCTGTCAGCTGCTCGAACAGGCGCAGGTCCTGGAATATGATGCTGACCTGCTGCTGCCGCATGGCCGCCAGGGCTGCCTTGTTATAGGATTGCCAGGGCTGCCCGTTTACCAGCACCTGCCCCGTATAGTCGTACCGGATATGATACAGGTAATGCACCAGGGTGGTTTTACCCGTGCCGGACGGCGCTTTTATCTTCACAAAGCTGCCCGGCGCAAAGCTTACCGCTTTATTCCAGATATCGGAGGGGCGCTGCTGTAGCTTGTCGCGCAGCGGCAAAGGTACCAGGTGGCTCAGTTGGATCTGCATAACTGCTAATATATCGCATATTGATCAACTAACATCTAACCCCTCAATTTATGGAAAACATCCAACAACAAGTATACGTTCTTCGTAAACAAATGCGGTACCTGCAGTGGTACGCGCTGGCCAGCTCCCTGCTGGTGATTGCGCTGCTGCTGTTTGCCTTCCGTAAAAGCGGGGAGCGCGGGATCATAAGATCCCTGCGGGCGGAAAAAATAGAGATCGTGGAAGCAGATGGCACGGTAAAGCTGAGCCTTTTCAATAAAAAGCACCTGCTACCGGCAGTGATCGATGGACATCAGTTACCCCGGCAGGGCAGCGGCGAGCCAGGGCTGATGTTCTACAACGAGGAAGGCGAAGAATACGGCGGGCTTATCTACGACGGCGCCAGGGGTATAACGGTGCAGCATTACTTTTGACCAGTACAAGCAGGACCAGGCAGTACAATGATTGCATAGCCGGCGCAGCGGAATGAAAGGGCTGATCATTAACGACCGGCCGGCACAAAGCATTGCGCTTGCCTTTTCCAGGATAGAGGAGATCCGCCGGTCCGGCAGGGACAGCGCTGCGCAGTAGCAGGCCATCAGCAAGCTGGCAGCACAGGGCTGTTTCAGGCAGCGGCGCATGATCGTGGGGCAGGCCGGCAAAGCCACCGGCATGTTCATATACGACAGCCTGGGGAATAAACGACTGGAAATGATGGTGAATGAGAAAAATGTGCCGGTGATCGTGTTCTACAATGACAAAGGGGAGGAAGTGAAAAGGATCGGCTATTAACGATCACAATAATGTAAAAGCTGGTGGAGATGCTTCAATGGAGCTTATTGCCTTCCTTGCACCGACCCACCAACTTTTACATTTAAATTCTTACGTTCCTACTGTTCCGGCCCGTCTTCCGTGGCTACGGTAGTATCTTCCGGCATGCTTTCTTCCTTTGCCTGCTGCTCCCTGTAGTATCTGGCGGCGGCAGTGCCCAGGTTTACCAGCTGTACCAGGCTGTTCTCCTCCTCATTCCTAAACGTCAGCACTACCTGCGATTCCTGCAGCTTGCCGTTGAACGGCTGGCTTACGGCACGCAGGTCTTTCAGCAGGTTTTTGGCCTGCAGCGCCAGGGGCCTGCCATCTTCCGGCACCTCGCTTTCGGGGATCTGCTGCATGATCTTCTCAAAGTTTACATACACGCCCAGGGGGTTGCCTTTTATCTTGCCGGTAATATCGTTGTCCAGCCGGGCCTTGCCATTGCCGGCCAGGTAAGCTTTCAGCAGCGCGCTGTCGGAAGCTGCTGTTACCAGCTTGTCGTTGATGGACACAGCGGGCATATTGGGGCCCTGTATGGTAGGTACGTACTGGTCGCCCTGTTTTTCAAAGAAGCCCTTTACCATGGGTGAGTTCATCAGCTTTTCAAAAGCCGCCTTGTCGCCCACTTTCATGGCAAATACCCATTTGCTGTCCGTGCTCACGGAGCTGTCCTGCGGGTAGTAAGGCAGGGGCTTTTTCTTCATTTCAAAGTCAGAGGCCACAAATACCAGCTGGCCTTTGAAAGCGTTCAGCACATCGTCCATGGTAAGGCCGGATTTGCCCATCATCATATTCACGATACCGTCTGTACCGGTGCTTTTAATAATATCCCCTATCATGCGCAGGTCAAAGCCGTAGGCTACAAAAGCGCTGATATCATCAGAGGGGTATTTTTCCAGCATGTCCAGGTCCACGGCATTGTTACCGTATTTCTTGTAGATATCAGCCAGGGCTTCGCCGGCATAGGAGCGGCCGTTCATCACGATCTGGCCCTTGTCAAAGTTAACGGTGCCCGCATAGTAGCAATCTTCCAGCAGCTTTTTGAAGTTGGCGGGCAGCATGGTCAGCTGGTTGTTGTAGATCACTTCGGGGTGTACAAAAAAGCTCATGTCAGCGCTTTCTTTCAGCAAGTCCTTAAAGGCGGGTATGGAGCCGGCGGTCTCGTTGTCCTTCAGGTGAAAGAGCTTGTCTGCCACAGCGGCCCAGGTGGCGGCTTCGCCCTCATTGTCTGCAGTGATGGCTACTGCCGGCTGCGGCGTGGCGGCATCGGTGTCCGGCATTTCCTCTTCTTCCATGCTGTCCGGGGAATCTGCGCCCGGGAACCCGGGAACAGGGCTCCTGCCGCGCTTCTTCAGCTCATCCATGTCAAAAGGATGCAGGTAGATCACGCTGCTTTTGGTCCAGGCTACCAGTGACCTGTCATTCTCCAGCCAGGCGTATGTAAAATCATGCAGTGTTTTGGAGGTAAAGCCGGGAGCGCTCTCTTTCAGGAATGCCTCGAACCTGGCGGCATCTTTCAGGCTGCCCGTAAACATGGCGTAGGAGTTGTCTGCCTCGCCAAATACCACGGAAGCAAAAAAGTTGCTGTTCAGGTCTATGCCCGAGTTTTCCGCATCCCGGATGGCTTTGGCGGCTTCGCTGGCAGTATCTTTTTCCTGGAGGGCCGCAAAAAGCTTGTCCATGGTAATACCATTGGTAACCAGCTTCTGCACTACCTGCTTGCTGTTAATGCCCAGCACGATCCCGGCATTCCTGGGAATGTGCCTGCTTTCCTCCGGTATTTTGGAACAACTGCTGAATACAGCGGCCGCGATCATGGCGGTTAACAAAACCCGGAAAATTGTACTGTGCTTGAAATGCATAAGAAGGGATTCAAAGATTTAAAAAATGATGAATACATAAAATTACGCAAATTTCCTCCTTCCATATACAATAAACCAATTCCTGCAATAGTTTTATACCTTTGCAGAACGGTTTTCACATTTCCTTAATTATTGAACAGCAGCCAACACATGTTCCTGATCCTACTACAATACATACGGCCGTTAACGGCTATTGAGCACTACCTGGAAGCCCACAAAGCATTTCTGGACAAATATTATAAAAGCGGCCAGTTCATTCTCTCCGGCCGCAAAAAACCAAGATCAGGCGGCCTCATCATCTGCAAAGCCTCCAGCCGCAAGGAAGTGGAGCAGATCATCAGCGAAGACCCCTTTGATAAATACCAGCTGGCCATGTACGAGATCATTGAATTTGAACCAACCACCTACGTACACGAGCTGCAGTCTTATCTTTCCTGACCGCTACCCGCATTTTTTATTGTACGCTGTACTGATCCTCTAAATGGCTCCTGCTGAGCCTGTTATCCTTTTTTGCCTTTTTTAAAAAAGATTGCAATCGTTTGTAAAAGTTCGTATCTTTTACTTATCCGGATGAGCTCCGGAGTAGTTCACGTTATTAAAACAAGCATCGGATGATGACTGTAGCAAATTGTTGCGTGTAGAAATGTTGTGTTAATCCGTTCCGGTTTGCTGTAGCTGTTGTTTAACCAGATATTATGCGCTTCCACGTTGCTTTATGCCGGAAAGGGTCTGCCTGCCTGCTGCCTGCTGCAGGAGGAATATTGCCATACTGAGAAGCCTGATATACAATTGATCATTCCATTCTACACCTTTAAAAACCCATCGTATGAATGTCCGCGTTCACTTGCGTCTTCCACGGCGCGCAGCCATCTGGCTGCTCCTGTTGCTGGGCGTCCCCGCCTTTGCCCAGCAGAAAAAGATCACCGGCACGGTGACTGATGAAAAAAGCCAAACCCCGCTGCCCGGCGTTACCGTGGTGGTCAAGGGCACCAACCGGGGCACGGCTACCACGCCTGCCGGCACTTTCAGTATTGAAGCATCCCCGGATGCAACCCTGGTATTCTCCTTTGTGGGATATGCTCCCAAAGAAGTGCCCGTGGGCAGCAGCACGGTATTGAACGTAGCCCTGTCCGAAAGCGTGGGCAACCTCAATGAAGTAGTGGTGACCGGCTACGGTAGCCAGAGTAAAAAAGACATTACCGGCGCCGTAGCCACGGTAGATGTCAAAAAGCTGCTGTCTGCACCGGCGGCCAATGTAGGCCAGGCCCTGCAGGGCCGCGTAGCAGGCGTTACCGTAGGTACGGACAACAGCCCTGGTGGCAACGTGATGGTGCGCATCCGCGGCTTTGGCACCATTAATGACAATTCTCCCCTGTACATTATTGACGGCGTGCCTACCAAAGGCAATCTCAATACCCTGAACCTGGGCGACATTGAATCCACCCAGGTGCTGAAGGATGCTTCCGCATCTTCCATCTACGGCGCCCGGGCCGGCAATGGCGTAGTGATCATCACTACCCTGAAAGGCAAGCTGGGCAAGCCCAAGCTCAGCTACGACTTTTATTACGGCACCCAGCGCCCCGGCAAGTTCCTGGACCTGCTGAATACGCAGGAGTATGCAGACCTCCTCTGGGAATCGCGTATCAACGCCGGTAATGTAGCGGGCAATGGCAACCCCACGCATGCCCAGTTTGGCAACGGCCCCTCCCCGGTAATACCGGATTACATTTTTCCCGAAGGGGCCATGGAAGGCGATCCCCGGGTAGACCCCGCCAATTACACTACGGACATTGAAAGCCCGGAGTTCCGGAAATCAAAATGGCTGATCACCCGGGCCAACAAAGCCGGCACCAACTGGATGGACGAGATCTTTGATCCCGCACCCATACAGAACCACCAGCTCAAGGTATCCGGCGGCAGCGAATCGGCCCGCTATGCCATGTCACTGAACTACTTTAACCAGGATGGCATTCTGATCCATACCGGTTACAAACGCTACTCCGTGCGCGCCAATACGGAGTTTAACGTCAGCAAGGCCATACGGGTAGGGGAAAACTTCCAGGTAGCTTACGGCGAGCGCATCGGCCAGCCGGCCGGCAACCAGAACGAAGGCAATCCCATTTCCTTTGCCTACCGCATGCAGCCCATTATACCGGTATATGATATCATGGGCAACTTTGCCGGTACCAAGGGCGGCGACCTGGATAATGCCAAAAACCCCGTGGCTGCGCTGTACCGCAACAAGGACAATGTAAGCAAGGAGCTGCGCCTGTTCGGCAATGCCTGGGCAGAGGTGGACATTATTCCCAACCTCACCGCCCGTACCAGCATTGGCGTGGACTTTAACTGGAACAACTACAAGAACTACACTATCCGCGACATTGAATCCAGCGAATCCGCCAGCGTGAACAGCCTCTCCATTTCCACGGCCTACAGCAACACCTGGACCTGGTACAACACGCTTACGTACCGGTTGCACCTGTCGGACATCCATCACTTCAATTTCCTGCTGGGTACCGAGGCCATCGGCAGCATGAACGATCCGCTTACCACCGGGCGCTCCCGCTTTTTCCTGGACGACCGGGACAACCGCTTCCTGGATGCCGGCAATGGCAGCACTGCCACCAACAGCGGCGTGTACAGCGACTGGCGCCTGGCTTCCGAGTTCGGCAAGATCAACTATAACTACAACGAGAAATACCTGGTGGACTTTACGCTGCGCCGCGACCGCTCTTCCCGTTTCTCCAAAAACCAGAACGTAGCGTACTTTCCCGCTGCCAGCGCTGGATGGCGCATCTCCGAAGAGCCCTTCATGAAATCAGTGACCGCTATTAACGACCTGAAGCTGCGCATAGGCTGGGGCCGTACCGGCAACCAGGAAATAGGGAACTATACCCCCTACACCACCTTCGGCACCAACCCGGCCACCTCCTTTTATGACCTCAATGGCTCCAACTCCTCTGCCCTGCAGGGCTACGAGCTGAACCAGTTCGGCAACCCCGATGCCAAGTGGGAAACCACCACCAGCACCAACATAGGGCTGGACGCCACCCTGATCAAGGGCAAGCTGGCCCTGGCAGTAGACCTCTACCAGCGCAAGACCACCGACATGCTCTTTCCCATAGAGATACAATATACCCAGGGACAGGCCACCAACCCCTTCCGGAATATTGCCACCATGGTGAACAAGGGCATTGAGCTGGGCCTCAACTTCAGCAACGATGCCATACGCGGCGATCTGACCTACGACCTGGGCGTGAACTTCAGCGCCTACAAGAATGAGGTGGAGAAAACAGACGGCAACCCCAATACCCGCTACTTCGGCTTTACCACCCGCCTGCCGGCCATGACGGTTACCCAGGCCGGGCATCCTATCTCTTCCTTCTTCGGGTACGTGATAGACGGCATCTTCCAGAGCGACGACGATGCCAGCAAAGCGCCGCCCCAGTTTGGCGGCGGGGCCAATAACAAGGCCGGGCAGTTCCGCTTCCGCGACGTGAACGGGGATAACAAGATAGACGCCAACGACCGCACCATTATCGGCAGCCCGCACCCGGACTTTACCTATGGCATCAATGCCCAGGTAAACTACAAGCAGTTTGGCCTCACCCTGTTTGCGCAGGGCGTGCAGGGCAACGAGATCTTCAACTATGTGCGCTACTGGACCGACTTTCCCACCTTTGCGGGCAACCGCAGCAGGCGCATGCTGGAAGACTCCTGGCGCCCGGGCAAAACAGACGCCAAGCTGCCCCAGCTCCGCTCCAATGATGTGATCAGCAGCAACCCTTCCACCTACTACCTGGAGGACGGCTCCTACCTGCGCATCAAGAACATACAACTGTCCTACAACCTGCCGGAAAGCCTGCTCAAAAGATGGGGTATAGAACGGGTAAGGGTATACGTACAGGGCCAGAACCTGTTCACCTTCACCAGCTACACCGGCCTGGACCCCGAGATCAACCTGCGCAATTATGATCCCAACAACGACCGCCACATGGGCGTGGACGAAGGGGCCTACCCCGTAGCCAAAGTGTACCTGGTAGGCGCCAACCTTAGTTTCTGACATCTAAAAACCGAAGCATGATGAATACACGTAAAACCATATATACCCTTGTGCTGCTGGCCTTCTTTACCGCCTGCAGCAACAGCTTCCTGGACCTGAAGCCCAAAGGCGTGCTGCTGCCGGAGCAGCTGAACACCCGCAATGGCGTAAATGCCCTGCTGATATCCGCCTACTCCCTGCTGGACGGCGTGGGCGCCGGTAATACCACCTACCACAGCTCTGCTGATAACTGGGTGTATGGCAGCGTAGCGGCAGACGATGCCTACAAAGGCACTACCTCCGGCGACCAACCTGCCATCAGCCTGATCGAGACCTACCAGATATTGTCCGACAATGATTACTTCCGGGGCAAGTGGCGGGCCGTATACGATGGTGTGGCCCGCAGCAACGACGTGCTGCAAACCCTGGCCCGGACAGAAGACCTGACAGATGACGAGCGCAGGGCCATTACGGCTGAAGCCCGTTTTCTGCGCGCCCATTATCATTTTGAAGCCAAGAAAATGTGGAACCATGTGCCCTACATTGATGAGAACACCTATAACCCCGAAGACCCGGAAAGCACCAAGGTGAGCAACGAGGCGGATATATGGCCCAATATAGAGGCAGACCTGCAGTATGCGTATGAGAACCTGCCCCATCGCCAGGAACAGCCGGGCCGCGCTTCCAAATGGGCCGCGGCCGCCCTGCTGGCAAAGGCCTACCTGTTCCAGCACAAATACGCCGAGGCGAAAGCCCTGCTGGACGTGATCATGGCCCAGGGCGGCTATACGCTGGTAGCCCGGTATGCCGATAATTTCCGCATGGCTACCAACAATAATGCGGAATCCATCCTGGAAGTGCAGCACTCTGTAAACGACGGCGCTCCCGGCGGGCAGAACGGCAACGAAGGCGCCACCCTCAACTATCCTTACGGCGGCCCCACCACCTGCTGCGGCTTTTTCCAGCCCTCCCAGAACCTGGTGAACGCTTTCAAGACAGACGCTGCCGGCCTGCCCATGCTGGATTCCTTTAATGATACCGACGTTACCAACGACCAGGGCATTGAATCCAACGCGCCCTTTACCCCCTATGCCGGCCCGCTGGACCCGCGGCTGGACTGGACCGTAGGCCGCCGCGGCATTCCCTACCTGGATCATGGCCTGCACCCCGGCAAGGCATGGATACGCGACCAGGCCTATGCCGGCCCGTATTCTCCCAAAAAACATATGTTCTACAAGGCAGACATCGGCAGTGGCACCTTTGCCAACAATCCCCGGCAAAATGCCAACAACTACCGCATGATCCGCTATTCCCATGTCATACTATGGCTGGCGGAATGCGAGGTGGAAATAGGATCGCTGGAGCGCGCGCGGGAGCTGGTGAACATGATCCGCGAACGGGCCGCCAACCCGGATGGGTTTGTGAAAATGCCGGACGGCAGCAACGCAGCCAATTACCAGATAGGCCTGTACACCGCGCCCTGGACAGATAAGGAAACCGCACGCAAGGCAGTACGGTTTGAAGAGCGGCTGGAGTTTGCCATGGAAGGGCACCGCTTTTTTGACCTGGTGCGCTGGGGCATCGCCAAGCAGGTGCTGAACGATTACCTCGCCAAAGAAAAGCTGAAACGTACCTATCTGAACGTAGCTACTTTCAGGGATCATAACATCTATTATCCCATCCCGCTGCAGGAAATAGTGAACAGCTCAAAGAACGGGGAGCCTACGCTCACGCAGAATGAAGGATATTAGGAATGTAAAAGGATATATATAAAAACTGGCGGAGCTGTGCCTACCGGGCTTTATTGCCTTCATTGCACAGCTCCGCCAGCTTTTACAAGTATCATTCTCTACCGCCCTGCTTCCACCTGTTGCTTCAGGTCCTGCAGGCCGCTGTCATAGTCCTTCTCCAGCGCGCCTTTCATAAACAGGCCCATTATGTTCTGCGGGCGGGGAAATTCGCTGTCAAATCCCCAGGTAAGGGTAGTAATGCCGGCGTGCTCGCTCAGGCGGTAATAGCAGTTTGCCGTAGACGCCCAGGGCTTGACAAAGGTAAGCTGCTGCTGTACGCTGGTATAGGGCTCCAGGGCAGTGGTTTCCAGCCGGCCCTCGCCTATCTTCTCTCCTTTCCAGTTGCTGGCGGCGCCCACCGTACCATCCTGGCCGGTAATAGTATATTGCGCGGCCGTGTCCATTTTATACCAGGGGTTCCAGTCATTAAAGGATGCGTAATTCACCAGGTGCGGCCATACCTGGCTGGCAGGAGCATTAATGGCCACAGAGCGTTCAATATGCACGTTGGTAGGGGCAGCTACCAGGAGTATGACACCAATAAGCAGGATGATGCCAATGATCCAGAGCAGTACTTTCAGTACTTTCATAACAGTGGTGGTTTTGGTACAGGTTAAATATACGGATTTTCCGCTATGTAATAGCTGGCCCGGACTTTCCTTTATACTGCTTTTCCGCCTCCTGCGCCTGCTCAAAATCCAGGATAACGGAGTTAATGCAGTAACGCAGGCCCGTAGGCGGCGGGCCGTCGTCAAACACATGGCCCAGATGCGATTTGCAGCGGCCGCACATTACTTCGGTACGCTGCATGCCGTGGGAATTGTCCGGCGCATAGATAACGCTCGTCTTTGAAAGGGGCTGGAAAAAGCTGGGCCATCCGCAGGCGCTCTCAAACTTGGCGTCTGATACGAACAGCGGGTTGCCGCAGGCAGCGCAATAATACGTGCCTTTTTCCCTGCTGTTCCAGTATTTCCCTGTAAAGGCCCATTCCGTGCCCTTTTCCCTGGCAATGTGATACACCTCCGGCGACAGCAGCTTTTTCCATTCCTCATTGCTGATGTCTACTTTGGAAGTATCGCTGCGGGAGTATACTTCATGCTTTTTTTCTTCCATGGTTTGGTTATTTTGACCCCTGTTTTAATCACTAAGAACAATTACTGAACAGATAAAGTCCCCATAAACAACCGGTATTCATACTGTTATGTGCTCCGGTGCTACTGTTAAAACTATACTTTCATGCCTTTTATTGTAAGTGCTCGTATTTTTCTTCCCAGGTATAAGTTACGAAGTACTGGTCATATCCGGATTTTATTTTATGTTAAAAATTCCGGCCAGCCTGTCCGCCACCGCTCCCAACTATTTAATACCTTTACGCCAAAAGGCTTTTAATAAGTGGCGGACATCATCAATCTATTACCAGACAACATAGCCAACCAGATAGCAGCCGGCGAAGTGATACAGCGGCCAGCCTCTGCAGTGAAAGAGCTGCTGGAGAATGCAGTGGATGCCGGCGCTACGGAAATACAGCTGATCATACGCGATGCAGGCAAGGAGCTGGTGCAGGTAATTGACAACGGGTCGGGCATGAGCGAAACAGACGCCCGCATGTGTTTTGAACGGCATGCTACTTCCAAAATAAAGACCATTGACGACCTGTTTGAGATACGCACCATGGGCTTCCGGGGCGAGGCCCTGGCCTCCATTGCAGCAGTGGCGCAGGTAGAGCTGAAAACCCGGCAACGCGGCGAGGCCCTGGGCACCTACATAGAGATAGACAACAGCGCCGTGCGCAGGCAGGAGCCCTGCCAAACGGCAGAAGGCACCAGCTTTGCCATGAAGAACCTCTTCTTCAACGTGCCGGCCCGGCGCAATTTCCTGAAAAGCAACGCAGCGGAAATGCGGCATATCGTGGATGAGTTCATCCGCGTGGCCCTGGCCTTCCCCCAGCTGCAGTTCTCCTTTACCAGCAACGGGCAGCAGCTGTTCTACCTGGAAAAAGGCTCCCTCAAACAGCGGGTGGTGGCCATTCTGGGACAGCACTACAACGCCCGCCTGGTAGCTGTAAAGGAAAGCACCGACTACCTGAATGTACACGGCTTTGTAGGCAAGCCCGAAACCGCCAAAAAAACCCGGGGCGACCAGTTCTTTTTCGTGAACAACCGCTTTATCAAAAGCCCCTACCTGCACCACGCCATTATGAGCGCCTTTGCGGAAATGATCCCGGCAGACAGCTTCCCGCTCTATGTGCTGTTCATAGACCTGGACCCGGCACACGTGGATATTAACGTACACCCTACCAAGCAGGAGATCAAGTTTGACGATGAAAAGATCCTGTACGCCTTTGTGCAGTCGGCCGTAAAGCACGCGCTGGCCCAGTTCAGCGTAACACCCACCCTGGACTTCAGCCTGGACCCCGGCATACAGCAGCTGGACGCCGTAAGCAAGCCGTTCACCCCCCAGCAGCAGGAGCGCTCCACCGGCGGCTCCCTCTATAAGACATTTACGCAGGCCCACCAGGCCCATGTGATCGATAAAAGCAGCAGCAACCTGCAGCACTGGAAGGATGTATACGAGATCGGCAGGTCCGGTGCAGTGGCCCGTAAGGATATGGAAGCACCGCCTTCCCCCGGCAGCGCAACGCCGGGCCATCCTACCGCCGCTTCCGTGATAGACGAGCGCTGGCAGGAGGCCGGTACCGACCAGAAAGCGCCGGTACAGGTGCACCAGCAGTACATTCTCTCCCAGATAAAGTCCGGCTTTATATTGATAGACCAGCAGGCCGCCCACGAAAGGATATTGTACGAAAGGTACCAGCGCGCCCTGCAGGAAAAGCCCATGCCCACCCAGCAAAGCCTTTTCCCGCAAACGCTGCAGCTGCTGCCGGCAGATGCGGCCCTGGTATCCGAAATGCTGCCCGACCTGCAAACGCTGGGCTACGATATGGAGCCTTTTGGCAACCACACCTTTGTGGTGCGCGGCACCCCCGCCGATATACAGACCGGCAACGAACAGGCCAGCATTGAAGGATTGCTGGAACAGTTCAAGCACTTCAGCGCAGCGCTGAAAGTGGACAAGCGGGAGCAGCTGGTACGCTCCATGGCCCGCAACAACGCCATTCCCGCCGGGAAAGCGCTTTCCCCCCGCGAAATGCAGAACATCATTGACGAATTGTTTGCCTGCAGCATGCCCAATGTATCGCCGGGCGGCAAGTACACCTATATTTCCTTTAAGCTGGCAGACATGGCCAGGATGTTTGAAAAAGGAGGGTAACGCATCATGAGCAACAGCCCGCTGCAATATGAGAAAGGAATGTATGTAGGCACTAAAATACGGGAACGCATGCTGGGCCACATTATTACCAGCGAAACCGTATTTGCTCCTCACCTCTGCTCAGCGTGGCACTATCATGCCAATCCGCATTTTTCTCACATACTGTCCGGCGGCAGCACGGAAGTCCGGAAAGGCGGCTCGGAAATACAGGCCGCCGGCACAGGGCTGTACTATTATCCCGGCATTGCGCACCGGAACGTGGATTACCGCGCCGGCACCCGCATCTTTAACCTGGAGCTGGGCGAAGGGTTCTTCCGGGAGTTCGGGCTGGCCCCTCCCCCTGCGTCGCTCATGTTTGCGTATAACAGCCGGTTAAATACCGATGGACTGCTGAGGATCATGAAAGAGCACTACCTTCACGACGCTGACTCCCTGCTGGCCATTACCCAGCTGTGCATCCACCTGGTACAGGCCCTTGATAAAAACGAAAAGTGCTGCCCCGAATGGGCGGAAAAGATAAAAACCCTTATCAACGACAGTTGGAACCAGCCCCTGACACTTGCTACCTTATCTGCGCAGCTGGACATTCACCCCGTTACTGTTTCAAAATACTTCCCCCGGTACTTCGGTTGCTCCCTGGGCGAATACCGGCGGAGGATCAGGGTAGAACGTGCACTTTCCCTGGTGCGAAGCACCCAACAATCGCTTACCCGCATCGCCTATGAATGCGGGTTTACTGACCAGGCGCATTTCACCAAAACATTCCGCCACATTACCGGCCTGCTCCCCAAACATTACCGGAATATGTAATGGCGGGCTTTGCCACCCACGCTAATTACATACAATTTTTAGCCGCCACCCTGCTGTAGCTTTGCATTATTCATACTATCAATCAGAAAAAAGATGATAATAAGACCTATCCAGGTGGAGGACAATGAACTGCTAGGGGCCATTATACAGGAGGTGCTGCGGGAGTTCGGAGCCAACAAGCCCGGTACCGCTTACTTCGACGAGCACCTGTATCGCCTGTACCACAGTTTTTCCCCATCCACCTCCTGCTACTGGGTAGCGGAGCTGCAGGGAGCGGTTGTTGGCGGAGGCGGCATCTATCCCACTGCAGGCCTGCCTGCGGGCTGCTGCGAGCTGGTAAAGCTCTACCTGCTGCCGCAGGCAAGGGGCCGGGGACTGGGCAAAGCCCTGATGGAACGCTGCCTGCTGTCTGCAAAGGACCTGGGCTACCGCCAGGTGTACCTGGAAACCATGCCGGAACTGAGCGTGGCCGTACCCCTCTACGAAAAAGCGGGGTTCCGCTGCCTGCCCGGCCCCCTGGGCTGGTCAGGCCATCACGGCTGCAGCATCTGGATGATAAAGGATATATAGCTACAAACCTTGCACATATGATCTCAGGAAGAATTGCATTACTACTATTGACCGTTATAAGCTTCGTATATACCCGCCCGGTAATGGCGCAGCAACGCAATGAAAAGCTGCACCGCCTGTTTGATGCCTATTACGAGGAGCGGCTGCAACTGTTCCCGGTGGAAGCCACGGC